>BNJU01004559.1_pt1 | contig 242430 bp, 234 predicted proteins | sample 8539281 | NCBI WGS metagenome assembly BNJU01 (sample SAMD00202456, study PRJDB9452) | human saliva metagenome | isolation source: human saliva | place: Japan | reverse complement strand
TGTTACCGTCATTCACAAAGAAGAATTTCCAGGACCCACAGAGACGAAGCGTTTCGATGTCCCAACTACGACACCGGAGGATAAGAGAACGGGAATTAATGATGACGTTGAATAAGGAAAACTTTGTTATAGCTTGACGTTATTACCGACATGGTATTAGAAACACCATAACCAGACGTATCACCCGACATTATGACAAGAACAGGTCGCCTGGTGACAATTCGCGCGATAAACAGAAGATCATTGCCGTTATACGTACAGGTTTCCGATTTCCCGGAATACTAACTGGCAGTATACCGGAGAATAAATACCAACAAAAATACTGGTTACAAAATATTGGTCGATCAGCAGAATGATCCAATAATAGCTGAAAAAGGAAATTAACGTCGATATGTTGTTTCATGAAAAATTGTTAAAGATTACAGCTCACGGCAGTCGGGGAATGCGGAAAGCGGAGTTCATTAAACCGACGGAAAAACACTTGAAAGCGTGAGTTTGAAGATACAACCACCAAATACATGCCCAGTTACGGTAATATTAAGAAACATAAAAACAAAACAAAGTTGTCAAAAGATGTGTTTTATTATAACATAAAATATTGTAACTGCCGAGGCCCATAGTGTTGACGGCAGTGCTGGTCAATCAGGGCCGAAGAAAGAGGCAGGCGGTAACACCGACAACTGTCGAGGCTCAACAGAAATATTATGCGCCAAAAACAACCAGACATAGCAACACAACAGCGCACGAAATGTTACAAGATACGCAAAGGAGAAAAATCGCCAGCAAAATTTTATCACGATAGATCAACGGCAGAAATAGCCGTTCGAAGGCATGCACCAGACATGGTCAGAAAACAAATGGCACGGCGCAAAGAACCGTTTGACCAGGCTGTTAATACCGTTGTGCGATAAACACACAGTTTCTTCTCGCTCATTCAAAAATAGCGACAAACAAGAACAGCAACAGGTCTCGCAGAACAACGCAATCAGCCTGTTGGTAATCAATGCTCGACAGTAGTCAGAACACCATAACATCAGGAACCGTAGTGGCCAACGGCAGAAATGACGGCAATACTTGGCATTATTTCCAACAAAGTTGATGGGCCATCAGAACATACATCGATATATCATAGCATCGATGAAAGTCGATCAGAGTAAAAACTGAAAGGCAAGCGAACTGAAAAATCGAAAACAACCGAGCACCAAAGAACAGAAGCCCGAATTAGCAGATAAGATGAAAATAACTGTTAACACCGCGACCGTGGTCGACAATAAGACAGCAGTGGTTAAATAAAAAGCATACGTTGTGCAGCTGATATTTTGTATAAAATATGACATTATATGCATAGAAAATATCAAGAGGATGATTACAGGAAGCACCGCACCGAAACAGAACAAGCGAGTAAAGCCTTGTCGTGGCGACAAAGACCTGTCAAAAGCGTACCCACATCCACATTAAAGTCGTAATGACGTATATCGCGCGAGCTCGCAAGAGTCCGATATATTTCAGCACACGATAGCAGGAAATCCCACCGACAAACATCCCCGACATTGGTGCGCTTGCGTCATTATGGCACATATGAGACAGTAGTTTTGCCGGTGTCTTTGAAGTCAAGACAAAGTTTCATAAACATACATTTCAGTATCATAGAACAGAAAATATAGAACAGCCAGCAAAGTTACACAGCAAAAATGATCATTAACACACATTACGGCAGCATCTGAACAGTAAACATCAGCACTTATGCTATACATTATCAAAAGCCCTTGACGGCGACTCTGAATATCATTGAAATCGTGTCAATAGAAGAACGGACAGAAAGCCCATCATCAAAGTTAACATTAAAACGAGCAACTAATCAGTTTATCACCACTGTGCGGCGGGTTTTTTCATTTAAACAGCAAGCTGAACAAGTCACAGTTAGGTGCACCACAGTTTAAAATTGCCACAAAGATACCAATAAAAGAGTCGACGAACATACCAACATCGTGCGGGGATACGAAAGGAGCCGAACACCACAGGTATTGCAGAAATATCAGCAAGTCAGAGCACATTTAAACCGCCTCAGCGACCTGCACAGTGCCTGAGTTCCGACCAGACCGTCACCGGCTTCGCGACCTCAGAACAAAGCGCGCAAGATTTCACGGACCAGAACACAGGTCATTTCTCATTGTAGCGCTGTACAGTTCGACACCAACGCCCGTAAAATCGTTATGCAAAGGTCAAACCGAAAATTGCATCACAACATACCAGCGATAACCGTTACGTTGTCAGTCGAAAGAGCTTGTCTTCAAGAAAGAAACAAAGTTTCAAATGAAGACTACGATGGTTTCACGAACCACTGGCAGTTCGCGATCACGATGGACGAGCAGGTCGCGAACTGGCACAGCGATCGCAAACACACGAGCCTTTGCAAAGCAACCATAACACAAGCCAGTACGTTCATCAAACAGAAAACACAGGGTAGCGCTCACACCTGCAGCCCGCAGCTCAGGCACAGCAGCAGACCAGATTGCAGGCAACTTGTTGCCATGACGTGGTTGATATACCATGGCGTCAATGCCCACCATTATGCGGAGTTCCCCAACAGCAGAGCCGCGAGACAGCAGCAAAGCCGTTGGTCACCACAGCCCACAGCCGCACAGTTTTTGCCCCTGCGTAAGAAAACAGATTGCAGTAGTCACGACATCAACAGTTCACAGTTCATAATTGGTCGGATTAACTCACACCGATAAACATAAACATTTCGCCGAAAAGTCGCAACATGATACATATAAAGAAAAACAGACCGTGCGGCAACGCCCACAGAATTGTTAGCACATCGTTAACCAGAAAAGAATTACAGCGGCGGTCACTTTATAACAGTGAGACAGACTTGCGGATTACGGCGTGGCACATATTGCGGTGACGATACCGCCAGTTCGCGGGGAACAGGGCCTATGTTAGCCACGTCGATACCTGTCGTGAACTGAAACTCTGGGCTTGAAATAAAACATTAAAATATGCGCGACACAAAGATGCCGAAGAGACTTTTTGCAGATTTATGCTCAAAGCGTTCTGGCTGTTGAGTCTTCATTGAACCGCGCAGTTTTTTGGCAGCAGCCAGCGGTGAACCGGCCGCAGCAGCGCACAGCACCATGTTCATTATCTGGTCAAGGTACCGAACGTGTGACGGGCGACGTCCGCCCATAAGTGAAACCAGTAAAACAGATAGTACGCGCCGACAAAGACAGAAAACAGGAAAATAAGCGAAAGCCTGTGTCGAAGAAATCGTCGCCTTCATATGGACAAACACGACACTTTGCCTGCTTCCAGCACGCATCATTTAAAGACAACATGAGTTCGCGAAATCATCGCTTGCTTCGGCAGGCATATGATGGTCGACGAGGTTAAGAGCCGGTTAACGGTTTTTTGTCATGTTAAAACGAATAAAAACGAATATATGGGTATATAATGCATACGAAACAAAGAGAACAATAGCAACACAACGTAACAATATAAACAGTTAATGTAAACATAAATAGACAATATCAGCAAAGACAATTAGCCTGCTGTGGCAACGGGCGGCTGATTTTATATGACAAAAATCGCGATTTGCGCAAATTATATACCAGCGTTGTTGCCTAACAGGATATTCAACCAAAGTCTCGAGCAGTACGTCGTTTTAAGAGTTATTGGCCCAGCGCACACATGCGTTAACACCACAGCGTTCGACGTCTGCATTCAAACCAGACAGCAACATATGAAAATAAAGGCCGACGATAGCATCGCCCAACACAGGCCTCGAATGGCTTTACAACATTCACGAAGACCTTGTCACTCGTTGTCATCCCCTGATTACGCTGCGTCTCGGCAACATTCATAAGCCGGTCAGGCGCTTGATGCCGTTTACGCTGAATAGCAGCAATGGCAACCTTTTTTATATAGTCGCTCAGCCATCAGTCCGACTGTCAAGGTCGCCATGCTCAAACACACGCCTGACGACGTCAAGTCCGTTATGCTCAGTCCTTTGACAGGTTCTCTTTGCGGGTCAGAACAAATGCCATTGCCAATGTTGTCGGGCCCGCGAGCCAATTCATTCATATCAATACCCTCGCACCATTCATACTGCATTTACGTTAAAAGTCGACCACCTTGTACCGTAACACTTCATGGTACCAGATATAACCGACGTTAGCAAAATATAAGACGTAACCGATGGTCGCGTCCGCACAAAATACCAGTAAAAGCAGGACGATAGCCATCCGCGAAACAATAGCAAAACAGCTTAAATATTTGTACCAGCGTTGACCAACAGAATGCCATATCATCGGAGTCGGGAAAGAAAATACGAACCAGGGAGCGATTGCGCTTATCAACGTGCCAGAACAGCAACACGGTAATTTCGCTTGCCGGCGGCCTGAACCGAAACATTTCGTCATCAACACAACAACACATAAAGTCAGAATGCACCATACAGACACCGACCGGCTTGTAAACTCCATGATAAACGTTGTACCGCCCGCATTGGCAGTTAAGTGAAAATGGCTTTGGGAGACGAACTGTTATAACAAAACAATTCGTATTCAGAGAAAGTCACGATAAAAACACACAGAAACTGAATGCTTAAGACATTAACAGCGATTCGACTCACGAAAACAACATGTCGTTTTGCCACTTAAAACAGACAAGAATGCCGAAGAGTGTTTGAAAACTGATAAATCAGCACAACATGATGAAGTTGGCAGAAAAATCACGCCAGAAAGCCCGTTTTATCGGCACCAAAGTGTATCGCCTGAGTAGTGAAGTTCGTTACCATCGAATGCCCTTGTTTAACAAAGGCGTTCCCAAATGTTTGTGCCTTATAATAAGTATTACCTGATTATAATATACGACATACTGGTCAGCGTAAAACAAAGAAACAGTGCATAGAATGAAAAATGATTTTATCCGAATATGTTGGCTCTGTCACCTGTAAAGAATGCGTTAATTGTGCCCGATCGACCTCATTCAAGAATAAATTGCCCTTTGCGGCATTTGATGAAGCGGCATAGCAGTCGCGATCGACGTTTAAACTCCGCAAACCTTTGCAGCGAAAGACGAGCGCGAACGCACGAAGAGAACAGCAGATTGGCAGCCGATGCGTTACAGCAGCGTCGACGTGCCCGTGACAAAAGCGGAAACAGTGCCATGTTATCATAACCGACATCAAGCGGAATGAATCCCGCACGACCAACAATAGCACAACCACCATCATTAACATTTATTTATGCCGGTTAGGCCGGTCTACATTACGGGTCAGCGTACATCAACACACATCATACACAACAAACAGCGTTTAGTTACGCCGGCTTTTCACGCGCTTTACGCCCGCCAGCCGTTATGCCCGAAACACAGCGTTGATCGCATAAGAACAGTCCGCTGCAGCGAAGACAGACTGCTTCCAGAGTCAAAATATACCACATACCGTTATTGTCGGAACACTTCAAACACCATAATAGTGACAGCTTACGGCTACACACCGTTTGCACCAATCTTAAACATTGCCGACGTCAACGTCCATCATCGATCCGCAAGGTCAATTCATCATGCCCACGGCATTACATACCGCTGGTGTCTGGTACAGCTGGCCAACTGAAAGCAGCCTCGAGTCTCATACCTGTCAGCCACCTGCAGAACTCGTCGACCTGCCCGACGCATTTCGAGCCGAGCGTTAGGCTCGATTCTCAGAATCATTGCACGCGACGCCAACGTTGATAATCGAATTCCTTCGTCATAAACATCTTCCTAACGAACCCTTGCCGAACAGCCATCCGTCCTGTTTTCGCCATCTGGGAAAGAGTAACGCACGCCTGCGTGACCTTCACCGGTAGCGCCCGTTATCAGGCCACCGTATGAGCGCGAGCCTCGAGTAAATTCCAACAGCTGGCGGTCATCTCCCGTCATCAAAACACCTTGCATACGCCCAGGTCACAGCGAGCCTGCCCTCATAAACACCCTCCATTACCGTCCGATGTCGTCCCTTTCTCACCTTGAACTTGTCGCCAAACGATCAGTTGCCGCAACAAAACACATCAATTTAATTAGAACTCTGCGTCGTACCGTCGCAGCCCGCGTCAGTTCAAACGACGTCACCGTTCAGCCTCGCACACGCCTTTGTCGTCAACAGTCCCCATCCACCACAGCAGACCAGCACCCGGCAATTTCGCCAACCAGTTCTCGAACATCAACTCGCCGCAGTCTCGATGCCTTTCCCTTCGCCCTCTCTCGAGCAATTCTCCGCGGTCAGAAACGACTGTGACGGTTCAGATTTTGTCAGAAGATTTTCAATATGACGTACCGCAGACATCATTTCACGAAACCGGTACCTTGCGGAACCGAATATACCAATTCATTCCATTGGTAAAGTTCTGTCTGAACGTCCACCGTGTCGTTGTTGTTCAGCGATAGTTCACGGCTCGTTGCCGGAGTTTCAGCACGTCGCTTTACTTTCTTCCACCTCGGCACAGCAGAACTGCCTCGAAAGTTACCTCTATCTGCAAGATTTCCGCGTTTGAACGGCATTAGCCCGAACTTCTTTCACATTCACCGTAAATGAAACGCCTGTCGAAAATCGATCTGACGCACGTCAGCGCGAGTTGGTACAATGAGTTGCCGAAATCCTCATCAGCGCACCACAATGCCGAGACCACCGAACACATTGTCGCCCAACATCTCATTTCCAGCAAAGCCGCTCGCTTCGTAGCTCGATCATGAAACAGAAACCTTCGAACCGAACGACTGATATCTCCAACCAGACTGGTCCGTCGAAACCACGGACGCGCCGAGTCTTCCCTTCCTCCCATCACGTCGCCCTTGGCTGCACCGTTTTGCGCACAGTCGCCAGCGCACCGTCCCAGATTCCGGTGTCAGTCAAACCGCTTCCCGACTGCCTGCGGTTCGTCATCACCCCAGCCTTGAGTGAGCGGCTAACGATTTGCAACGTTACTTTGGTCAATTACAGGCCTCTTTCCTCCCAGTTATACGAAGCCGCAGTTGTGCTTTAGTCAATTTGTGCCGAAGCCTTGAGTTACGCGAGTTACCCTTCACTCAATCTTACCCACCACAGGCCACGACATTCGTGTCGGTCAGCAAAGGGTTTGGTGTAATTGTCAGATGTGCGAATTGTGCCTACACAGCGTAAAGTGCCAGGCTTTACGAAGGTACCTTTAATGACCGTAGAAATACGTCATCGTCGCTGGTCAAAATTATCACGAATGAGAGCTCAACCACGGTAAACGCGCAAATATGACAGAACAGACAAACCATAACGAACAGCTTTTAGTTGTCAACTAATGTTAAACATAAGAACACACAAACGGCGAAATATGAGAAAAGCAGATGAGAGATGCCAAAAATAAATAAGCACGAGTAAAAAAATAGTAAGACAGTCCGTAAAGAAAACGAGGTAAGCAAAAACGAAATAATAGTATTTACGGTTTGAGAGCGTCAGCGTATCGTGATATTTGTACAGATCAGCTCAAAAAACGCAGTTATCAGTTCGCCTGAAAACGGTGCAAAGACCATCAGTTCTTGGGGTTGAACACAAGTCGTAACGACCGGTTGTCATCGGTATTGTAACACACCAACACAAAATTTGGGGTCGTCAATGAAAAATCATAAAAGACAGATAAAACAACGCGACAACATATTTAACAAAGTAATGTTAAATAGTTTAATGTTTTATAATGTATACGCAGTGGCCACATCAGTTCGTCGACCACGTCGAAAAAAATAAAAGACCAGCGACAGAAGTCAGAGGAAAACAAAATATTATGAATGTCACAGCATTGACCGTGTCAAAACAATTAAGAAATTGATTGGTGCACGATTTCGACAACACGCATTGAGGATGATCAAAAGAAGCAGGTTGATCGTAGAAATGGCTCAAAACAAAATACGGAACAGGCGACCCCGCTGTGGTCACCGGTGGTTAAAACGCATTATAAGAAATTTAGACTGGAAATGCGAAGACATCCTTTATCAAACGGTTTGGTCAGAGATTGCCGGAAAGAGCGTGACAGACAGTCTCAGATTGAACAGCAGCTTTCAGCTCACAATGTACCTTGCTTTACAGCAGTGCCCGCCGCCTCGCTGATCAACGGTAAACACCAACAGGCGATTGTCGTCGACAAAGCAAGAAAATATTCAAAGTTTATGAGTTAAGATAACACAGGCGGCAAGACTGTTCATAAACATACCCAGACCGGAATAAAGCAAGAGCAGCGACAACAGTCTCGATTTTTTAACAGGAACTTGATGATTAGCGCGAACGACGAAAGAACATCTGCGGCCACATACCCGAACAGCCCCAAAACGTAAAAATACCACCGCTGAAAGCAGCACACCAACAGAAGATGCGCCAGCGCAGCGACATCAACACGCCCAGAAAGAGCGTTATACGGGATACATAACAGACCAGCTTGCCGGCGCCGAAAGCGCCGCACGATTAGTCCAGCGTCGTTAAACACTGACGAAGACATACTGCGCAGAACAGTTGGTCAGTAAGTGATCGAGGGAGGTACCCAGCAGACATGAAACGACAGAGAGCAAAATGAGTTGATAATTCAAGAAAACAGCGACAGCAACAGTGCCAGCCGAAAAAGCGACAGTCCAGCAGTTGACAGATGTATTACATCAGCCACCAGAGTTAACAGCACAGCCGAACAGCTGGCAGATCAAAGACAGCATCTCTGGTCAGCAGGGCCGACAGCAGCATGAATGCACATCATCTAAAAGAACAGGTCATTGTTATCGGTATCAGCAGCATTTGAAACATTCAATTTTAAACTTGCGATGTTGTCTGATGTATTATCAACCGTGGACCGCGAAAGGAGACTTCGGTTACAGACTTCGTACTTATCGAAAATCAATTATTAAAAATCATTTTAAAGATCTTTGAAAACACCGTCCGTTGCAGACAGGCATTTCCTTTATTTCGAAAGCGCAAAAGCCCCTGCGAAAAAGATGTCGTCACAGAACACTGGTTAAAATCCTCGATTTCACCGAAAAATGACATAGCAGAAAACAACCAGTCCACCAGCGAGCAACATGGAAGCCACGCGACAGAGCGTTATCAAAAACCGAACCGTTGCCCGATGAAGATCACATCAGCCCCAGCCACAATGAATGCTCGACGCGATATCTATTCAAAAGAAAAGAAAACACAGCTTAACGACAGAAGCGGCTTAGGGCCCGACCGCACGAAGAACATCCTGACCAGATGTAAGCAGAACTAAAAATAAAGATAAAATTGCGTGTCAGACTTTTGATTTTGCGAGCAAAACAGTTCAGAACAAGTTTCACAGCGAAAATTATATATAATCAGCACATCACAAATAAGCCACAGAAACCGTAAACAGCGAAAATCACACCCAGTCATTCATCAGATTGAGTACGCAGCGTTTAGCCAGTGAATACCTGCAACGACAGACATTGTACCTTGATTATTATCTAAACAGCTGGCAGCGTTCATAATGATTTTTCAAAAATTCTTTGTGCCATCAAGGCTTAACTGCGAACAAATACCGTTTCACAACAGTCTCGTGATCGTCATAGCGTCGCAATAAACATACGGCTTGCAAACCAGCAAGAAACGCGTGACCAACAGTCGACGTTTCGTTCATGTTTACCAGACCACAGGTTCGCAGTTACCGAGCGTGCCCGAGCAGTTACCAGTCATTGACAGAGAGCATGCCAGTTCTTATCGCGGCCTGTTCAGCACCGCACACAGCAGGTACCACGAACAGTTGTGTCGGTCACAGTCCTTCATCGTTTTACCCTCAATTTGTTTTAAAAATCGTTCACATTAACTCCCCAGATTCATTTGGCCTTCAACCCCAAAGTTAACCTCCATTAACGTTTTCATATCGCAGCACTACGAAATTATCGGCGCATTAGAAGAAATAGTGTTTATAGGATCGGTACGTTTGGGTTATTTATTTGGATTTATTTTCACAAAGATAAAACACAACGCTTCATCAAATCAATGTTCATTAACGGTTATTCTTGCATTTACCAGTTTCATCACAACGTTGTTGGTCAGTTCATAATTATCTGAGCACAGACGGCGTCAACTTGTTACGCCTGTCATTTTTATTCAATATGTCAAATCTACGGTAGTGCCCGCCAGACATAAAAAGAAAAATGCATAAGAACAAAACAGAAGATTTTGCATAAATTTTGTTACGCGACAGGTGACTAAAAGATTGCCGTCGATAGCGGCTACCGAAGTCGAAAATAGTATCATATTAAAAATATGATTTGTCATATTCCGACTTTTGACATACCTTTTTGATATCGAGTTATTTTCAGAACAGAGCGGCGATTTTAGCTTGACCCTGAGTGCGAACAGAACCGTGAATAAAGAGTATTCAAGATCGTCTCCACCTCATGATATTAACGCCCTTCGACAGCACGTGATGTTTAAGTATCGAATTAAAGTCCGGAACAGCAGAACAGTATCAAGATACTGTAAACGAAATTTGACACAGACCATCACCGAAGACACAGACCATATAGCCATACCAGATCAGCACGCATATCAGTATCCTGGGGTACCCTGCGTACGTTAAATTGATTAAACGCCGCCGGTATCAGTCCCGTTTGGGTCTGTCTGCTGGTTCGATCAGCCGTTCACTAAGGCATTGCCAACTTCATATCACGGACATTCGTTGCAAAGATGTTCATACGAAGTATCGCTCTTCAGGTTCAACGTCGAACGTTGCCTTCGTCACAGAATCCTCCCCATCATTTGACGCCACCAACAGTGTCAATAAAGCGTCAATACTAAAAATATTTTGATACCCATCAAACGTATCGATCAAAAAATGCACGCAGACAAACAGTGGCCCGAGCATCCCTCTTCGTACACGCCTGATCGACACAAGCGCGTTGTCCCTTGAACATAAAAAATTTTACATTGTTGTCGACATCGATTACAAACGCCACATATCAGCGGAAATCAACACGTACGATAAAAAAACAGAAAACTAAAACTCATAACGAACAGAAGATGCGACACCAACGCGACATCGAATCAAAAATTGAAAGTTTAAATAATACCGCAGAAGGGCCTGCCAAAGAACATCGTAAAATAGCGGTAACCGCACAAAGCGTGGTCAAAGACCGCCAAACAGCGACGGCCCCTACAGAACATAGCACAAACATATAAACAGTCATCGCTTTTTGTTTATAACCGAGAACGACAAGATAAATGCCAGCATTAATGTTGCAAAATTTTTGAAAAATTGCACCTTGTAAAAGGCTGACAGTGTCAAAACATGACATTACATATGGTCAACAACAGCGGGGGCCAGAGGAACAACGGCGAGCGTGGCGATGGCGTTAAACGACTATTAGTTCATGGGGATAAAGAAGCGAAACAAAACATTTGAGAACAAACGCGGTTAAGGTATTGTCGGTGCGATAAAGATACCAGATAAGTGGCAGGAGTGAGTGCGAACAGGAGACAGATTATAATAACGGCAGCCTGAGCATAATAACGATAGCCGACGTTACGTAAACACATCGCTTCTGACACAAATGTAAAAATGTTAACCGCTGAAAGTTGCAACAGCAGCTGCTGACGACGACAACGATGGATGCGTTTTAAATAACAACAATTGTCAACCGACCGGCTTTACGACATATCCGTCGACGGCTCAGTCCTGGCGGGTTAAGATATCAAACCAGAGTAGTGAAAGCCCCCAGAAAACTGTTTGCCAGTGAGTTGCATCAGTGCGGCAAGGTCATCGTAACGCACATCGATAGAGTTGAAGTTGCAACAGCGAGAACGAATGCGAGATCGCGCGTGAAAAACCATATTGAAACCACGCATTTCGCGCAGTCCATGATTTATTACGAGCTGCAAGAAAGCGCAGGTCGCGCGCACAGGTCGCAGGTAACGCAAAATTACAGAACCAGACCTTCATCAGACTTTGGCGCATTGTCGCGAGACAAAAGAAAGGAGGTCAAACATCGCGATAACCTGCCTGATCATTTCGATTCAACATTTTGCCAACATGATTAAAAAATACGGAAAAGGTTCATTGCAACATCGTGGTCGTAGAGCGACCGTGCGACAAAAACGACCAGCACACACTGAAAAAAATCAAACAGGCTCAAAATTCCTTCAGCGCCGCATTAAACAAAAAATGCACATTGAGCATCGAACGAAATCAAACATATTTTAAAGCGAGACAAACAAAACGGGAATGCGATAAATCAAAAGACTTGGCGAAATAGCAAAATGCTTGAAACTGTTGCGGGCAGCCGTAGCAACAGGGATTACGGCGGCATCTGTCGCCGTAGCGAGGCGACTAAAGCCGAAACATTAAATTCAATGGAAGTTAGACCGTGATCGCGGAACCTGCACACAGCAAAAGTCGACCGGTAATGCGGGAATGGGCGCCATTCTGGCGATAATTGTTTATGCAAAGTCAGACGGTAAACAATATGAACGACCCGAGGGCCTCGTCAATCCGTAACCGAGCAGCGCATCAGAGTAGTCTTCCCATACACCGACCCAAAAATATAAATTATTTGAGACTGTTTGAACAAAGAAGATGGACAAAATCATCTACAGGTTTATCGCCGTATCGACCAAACAAAACGGTTGGCCAGTTCCACGACCAGTCGATCGTAAACTGAAGCCGACTGCAAGTCATTGCGTCGGCCACCGTTTTTATTACCGCGTTGCGCCTTGTTGTCGGATCGTCAGTACCGAAACCGCCACACAGTGAAAATATTATCCCTTTCAAAGAAAAACTTCAGAGCAACATCATACCTGTACGGGATAGAACGTAAAGAACATATATTCTTAGCGAGGGCAATTGAAGACAGTAATGGGTGACAGAGAAAACACAGGTTGAAAGAACAGCACAGTCGGTTATAATGGCGGAATAAAAATAAACATTACAGGCCTATTTAAACAGATGCTGACACTGGCAAAGAGTTGGCAATATATGAGTAGCAAGCGAGTGATACGCGGACAATACCGCATATACCAGACAGAGCATTATCGAACAGTCTTTGATGTAAAGACCGGAGATATCCGTGAACCATGCCTCACCGGGAGTCAACGAGTCGCCCATGAAGACTGGCAGCCCGGAGTTAGAGTATAACTCAACTCCCGATGGCTCATCAGCACATATTTGCCATTTTTTCGCGTCTCTTTAAAAACTTAAAAATTCCTTGCCGACGAACAACGAAAATACGACATTACATATATCGCAGGTTACAGGCCTGCGGGAAAACGTCAGAATCAAGAAACAGCGCCAGCGACTTGCCCCACCGCCGCAGGGAGCGGTTTAACATCGGGCAAGTTCGTTGGTCATCGTTAGCGTCATCAAAGAGCAGTGAGCGGTCCGTGAGGCCTCACGCAGCGTCGTCAGTTCGTATTTTCCAACCGGGGCCTGGCAAGTGATCGAGGGAGTTGGAAGAGCATTTAGATTGAGATTTTCGCCGTCGAGCGGCACAGGAGTCGCAACACCGGTCGAAGCCGATGCCAGAGCGTTCGTTAACACGCCGAATATTCGCGTCTTTTGCTTCCCGTGCATTGTGCCACAAATGGTCGCAGCAGTTCAACCAGAAACACCCATAAAGACCGTGAGCAGCATCCATCAGCCTGTAACGCAGCGTCACAATCTTGCCGAAACACACCTGAGACCTCAGCACATGGCGACGGCGAGCTGGCCTGTCCGCCGCAAAAACTGAGCACGCAGATGCACGACCAGGCACACCACACCGCAGCGAGACGATCACGGTTCCAGCCGTGCGCACGTCCACAACCGGGAGCTGCACCATCAATTCCAGTGAGGCGCGAACACGAGCTACGAACAGCCTCACTTGTGCCGAACAAGCCGAGCGCGAAGAAGGCGGCCCACATCGATCACGAGTACCGTCACACAAAAGAATCGACTAACCAGATGAGTTATATCACAGTATAAAAAAAGACAAAGAAAGAGGCATATGAAACCAGTCGAAAACAGAAAAATAAGAAAAACACAGAGAAGAAGACGCACATAGCAATATCAATGAGAGGACAGCATCACATCAGGGCACAGTCACAGAAAATACACGCAGCATACCGTGTCAACAGAATAAAGAAACAGACGATACAGCAGACCGGCAGAAAAATATCATCAACACGCAGCAGTCAGATACGACAATACCGAAACAGGCATATAAACCATACCGCATGGGTCATTCCCCGGATATTTAAGTTAAGACAACAGTTCGACATTGACAGACATAACCACCACGCGGTTTGTTCACAGCAAAACACAAACATGAGCACAGTTCGTTTGCGCAGACAGAGACATATTCGAGCAACATCAAAATAGTCATATCAGAACAAACGACGATTAATTTCCGGCTACCAGCAAGAACAAGAAAATCGCCTTTGTGCATGGGAAAGACAGCCGATGTAGGCTCATCACTTAACAGCAATATCGCAGTATGCCTGTTTTACAGCGGTTCGGCGGGGAACGTACCATCGCCTGTTCTCCTTCCTCATTGTCTTCTGAGTGAGGCACGATGAATGCCCAGCTACGAAACCCAGCACTGCCGGATGTTAGTAAAGCGTCGCAGAGCCAACATGATTAAATGGTCACGAGCAATACCCCGATGAATAAATGCGACAAATATTAGCAGGGAGAAGAATATACAGCCGAATCAAACAGTACATTCGACGCCAAAACAGCAGTGAACACTGTATCAAAGATTATCGACAGCCCAATAGTACCCACCAACAAATCGCGATAGCAGTTCGACAGCAGCGAAGACCACCAGCACATTTTGAGCCCGCTGAATACAGCAACGTTTCCGATACATTGCACACAGTCGATAACGGCAATGACCCCGAAAAATACGCAACATACAACCATGCACAGTAACTGAACATTGATTTTGCAGGAGCAAGATGAAAGATTATCGAACGACTTTGAACAACACCAGAAACTGGCAACAACGTCAGCGCTGTAGCAGGCCGATTTTGTTGCAGGAAAATACAACACAGAGTTACAAAGGCAAACATTATCCCGAGTAAAAGTTTTGCCTTGAGTATTTAACAAGGGGCCCGGTTTCAGAGCTCAAGGCGACAGAGTCGAGTAAGGTATAAAATATCAAAAAATAAAGAGGAATAGCACTGTGGCCTCATCAGAGCTACCTTATCAAATATTGCTGAACATAGTAAAACCGTAATTTAACAGGACAGCCGTTGCTGGAAATACCTTATTCAAATATTCAAAATTTACAGATATGTTACCATAAAGCGTCGCCAATATTTTTTTGTCGGCTTGCATGCCGTACCGTACCAAAACGAATTATTAGCATCAACATAATGAAGACAGAAAAAGACAGTCACAACTACTTTATACAGGAAATGCGAACACGATGCAATGGCCTGATATGAAGCCAAAGAAATATTGTAGCCCATCAGTGACACAGCGCTGCTGTGATCGACGGCGAGTTGTGGCAGCGCATCGCTTCGCCGGCGGGAGAACAACGAGCAACGCAGTATTTACATCAGTTCTCACGAGGCAGTGAGATGATCAGCGCCCAAGACAGAGGAATCAGGCGCGCAAGGCAACAAAGACAGCCGCGAGCCGCTGGCTGCAGCCTGAGCCATGTCAGCAGCAGCCCTCAGAATACACCATATTCAGAAACACAGCAGCAGTCATATCACAGAATGTCTGTCGTCGCCAGAAATCGAAAGCTGTGCACACGTACAAGACGCCAAGGGAGAGACATTTCTCTCTGCAAGATGTCCTTTAATTGAAAACCAGCAGCAGTTTTCACTTATTAACGACACATGGTTTAATCAATATGAAGATTATACCATTACCGAATGGCAAAATATTACAGCAACACAGACTGTAGTCACACGATAAACATATAAACATACTTTTCACCCGTGGCCTTTTACAAAAGCTCGAGACGGTTAAGTCTACGGTCAGGACCAGCCGGTCGCCTGAACCGTTATTTTTACCGTTCATCCAGAATGTCCACAGGAACAACAACTATCAGCCGCCGCGTGTAAACAGCACGACTGGATTGAACCGCAGTTTTCAAAGCCCACCACAGCCGAACTAGAACTGAACAGCTGTCACTGGCCTCACAGTATTTTTCTGTGCCCACCGTGCCAATGGCCAGTAAACCCGTCCAGCGATAGAACAGTCGTCAAACAGAACTTGCTATTTTTCATAAAGTCCGTGGTCACATTGTGAAATTCACAAAGCAAGAGGCATCATCGCCTTTATGAACAATGCACAACATACCGACAGGCCGTTCACCAGTTCCTGGCGATCATGCCACCATTCACCGCCCTGCGATACCGTTGGCTACGTGCGATATGCAAACTATGCCATTATCAGCAGTTGCACGAGCGAAATGCCATCTCACGCCCGCTGACATTATAGCCATCAACAGTTGCAACGTCAACCGTCAAAACACAACAAAAAAGGATTGCGGTGGCACATCAAAGACAACAAGAATACCGATCTGCTGCGTCAAAATCACAACACCGAAAACCAAAGAGCAGGCGCAGCGCCGGCGACTGTGAAGCGTTGACTGGCGTTTGCCTTCAGTCGTCTGGTTCAACACGCGCAACACACTCGCAATTGACGAACCCGTCACGGCAGCAAACAAAATCACCACGTAATACGGTGCCAGTTAAAATCACGGTCAATTGCTGCACCCATCGGTTGCCTTGCCAGCATTTCAAAATCATCCGATTAACACGTCAACAGCGTTAACCATATCTCAGTCGTCGACGGTGGTCTCCGCCAGCGTCAATGCCACCACCGCTTCGAAACTGGCAACGCTGCCATTTGCCAGTCATACAGCGACAGCAGTGTCATCGCCCGGCCGACCACCACCTGCAGTACTTGCCGCCTGAAGACCAGTCGTTTGCTCCAGCCGAGGGGTTCGGTCAAAACCGCATTACATTTACACCCAGGCAGCCAGCCCACGATGGCCCATTCGATACGGAGCAACACCAGCAGTTTTGCTTGCCCAAAACGTCAGCCCGAGCAAGAACCGAGTTATTGTTATTTAAACGATAAAGCCGCCATTGTTCGCTGGAAATGGAAACTATCATTATCTCACCGCGAAACGTCACAGGCTCGCACCACCGTCTGAATTTTGTCGTCATCAAACGTTAAAGACGATCTACTGCCGTATGCTGCAACAGCAATCAATCATTGCATAACTCCGGCACAAATGGTTGCTCAACTCGCAGCAGTTATAATCCTGTTTCCATCCTGCCATGCATCAGAATCCCGCTTGAGGCGGACGGGCTTGCGAACCGTGCGCCCGACACCAGGTCACCAGCCCACTCCGACCAGCACGCCTGTTTGGTCTCAGCAGACCGCACAAACGCCACCAGCCGCAACGCCACGGACGCCCACGACCTCGAGCGTCGCTGGGCACACAGCCAAACCCGCGACAACAAATACAGTACACGACGTGGGTCATCGCAACGATACGTCAGCCAGTTTGTGTCAGCAGTACCAGACATAGGTTTGAACTTTCAGCCAGGCGTTATCGCCAGAGACAGCACATCACCACCCAAAGGCGCCCACGCCCACTTGTCATCCGTTCAGGCGACCAGACCCTTTACGTCTCCTGTGGTTTATCAATCTCATATTTGTCATCGCAGTTCTCACTGGCAGCCCACAAAATCGTTCCAACCATTTCTGCCGCTTCTTCGAAGATTTAGCAATCATATTACCCGGCCAAACAACAATCGTCTCCATGAAATACTAAATGTTCTTCATAGAATACATAACGATAAAACAGCAACAGTGAAACCACCGGTCAGCCGTTATTTTTGTCATTCACGTTTCAAGCTCATCGCCCGTCCGAATACCATTCCCGTCAGTCAGAACGCTGCCCGCCGTGCCTGCCCGTTGTGCCAAACCACTGTGCCCTGCAGCTGCCTGGTAAGACCGTCTCCTTGCGGTCGCGCCGGGTTCACGCATAATCGCGCCGTCACGGCGAGCGTCGGCACGAACAGGCGGATTTTCGACGTGCCGCAGGCGTGCAGCACCAGCTTCCCCTTGTCACAGCCGTCACAGTAAAACAACACACACTATGACACCTGACACAGTAGTTATGGATGGCACCTGTGTTCAGGATACCACTTGCAGAGCCATGCTCACACTTATCGATATTTTTTGCTCCAACATAAATTTATACCTCCGTACATTTACACTCTGTGGCCTTTCAAAATACATCAAATTTTATTTTTTCATACCAAATTGAGTTTTTTTCAAAAATTTAAAAATTTCAAAACTTGTACCGCAATATAATTATTATTAAGATAAAATTATATAAAAAATTTATACAAATAGATAAAAATTTTATAAAAACACATCAAAAATAAATGAATTACTTTTAAATACATCAAGCAAATACAGTATTCTAGAAGAGTGCAACTCTGTTGAGTGCAGACTATCCAAAAGAGTAGTGCCGAAGAGTAGTGCCGTGCAATTTAACATAGTAAATTGTGGACACAGCAAAAAATGAAACACTTTTGAATACATCAAGCAAATAACGTATTCTATCGGCACATAGTTCATTTTTTTTTGTCGCATACCACAAAAATGAGCCTACGTATCGTGTATCTCTCGTAATAATGCTGGTAGTTGCAATGAATACCAGCACAGTACCGTGATGACTACGCCACACAATGCTCCAAAAATGCTTTCAACTGCTTATTGTACGGGCTTTAGAGTGCAATCTGCTCGGAGAGTGCCGCTCTATTCTATACTCCGCCCCCCGCCGCCGACGCTGAGTTAATAAAACCGAAGGGGAGGAGGAAAAAAGAAAAATTCAAAAAGAATTTAACTTCCTTAAAAATATTTTAGCACAAAAAAGAAAAAAATTTCAAGAAAAATAGACAGAAGTTTTTATTCAAGAAAATAAAATAAGGAAGTTTTGTTAAAAAGAAGAAATAAGATATTAGGACTTAATTTTTCTTAAAAACAAGTCCTAATGCTTTTTTTATAACAGAAAAAGAAAACTTTTGCTTAAATGCTAGATTTGGAAAAAGAGCACGGGAAAAGTGTGAAAGATTTTTGCTTTGCACTCGACGCACCGCCAAGGAAGGAGAGTGCAAAAAGTCGCAAAAAATTTTCAGCAGCTTTCGTTAGTGCGTATATAGATTTCCTTAGAAATAATTTATCTAAAAATTCTTAAATATAAGACATAACATAATTCTATTTTTAATTTTTTTAAAAAAATAATATGTAATTATTTTTTTAAAAAATGTTTTTATTTCATAAATAATTAAAGATTAAGATGTGTCAATTAAAAATTATAAGTTTAAATCTCTAATTAAAAATCTCGAATATTTCTAAATCACCCTACGAAAAAAATAAATTAGAAAGCTGCTACTCTTGCCATTGCTCCTCCCTTAACGGTTCGTCGCAACGGCAAAGCACTTTTAATGCTGGGCGATACTTTTTCCTTAATTTAGCATTTAAGCAACATAACATTTTTTAGACTTATTTTTTTCTTTTTTAGAATACATCTTTTTAGCCTAAAAATTAAGTTAAGATACTTATTTGAAAAAAGATTTGTTCTTTTTAAGTATTAAGTCAAATTATAAATTTTTTAGACTGAAAAAAATTTTTCAGGAATAATGCTACATCACCCTACGGAAAAATAAATTAGAAAGCTACTCTTGCCATTGCTCCTCCCTTAACGGTTCGTCGCAATGGCAAAGCACTTTTAATTTTTTTCGCTGGGCGATATTTTTTTCTTTAACTTAGCATTTAAGCAACATAGCATTTTTTTAGACTTGTTTTTTTCTTTTTAGAAAAAAATTCTTTAGACTTATTTTAAGTTTAAGCTATTTATTTACCAATACAAAAACAAATTTCAAGTCTTTATATCTTCTAAAGTTTAATTCTTCAAATCTTTCCACTGTCTATTTTTTTCTTGAAATTTTTTTCTTTTTTTGTGCTAAAATATTTTTTTAAGGAAGTTAAATTCTTTTGAATTTTTCTTTTTTTCCCTCCCTTCCCCCCTTCGGTTTATTAACTCAGCGTCGGCGGCGGGGGGCGGAGTATAGAATAGAGCGGCACTCTCCGAGCAGATTGCACTCTAAAGCCCGTACAATAAGCAGTTGAAAGCATTTTTGGAGCATTGTGTGGCGTAGTCATCACGGTACTGTGCTGGTATTCATTGCAACTACCAGCATTATTACGAGAGATACACGATACGTAGGCTCATTTTTGTGGTATGCGACAAAAAAAAATGAACTATGTGCCGATAGAATACGTTATTTGCTTGATGTATTCAAAAGTGTTTCATTTTTTGCTGTGTCCACAATTTACTATGTTAAATTGCACGGCACTACTCTTCGGCACTACTCTTTTGGATAGTCTGCACTCAACAGAGTTGCACTCTTCTAGAATACTGTATTTGCTTGATGTATTTAAAAGTAATTCATTTATTTTTTTGATGTGTTTTTATAAAAATTTTTATCTATTTGTATAAATTAATTTTTATATAATTTTATCTTAATTTTTTTAATAATTATATTGCGGTACAAGTTTTTTTGAAAAATTTTTTTAAAAATTTTTTTGAAAAAAATATAAATTTTTTTGTGCCACTATTGAGTTTTTTTGAAAAATTTTTTTGAAAAAAATAAAAAAATTTTTTTGAGATGTGATTATTTTTTTGAAAAAAATTTTTTTAAATTAATAAATATTTTTTTTGGAGGTTATAAATTTATGATGTTAGAGATTAAAGAAAATATGGAAGTACAGGACAATGAAAGGCAGGGAAAGTTTGTTGAATACCGCAAGTGGTATCCTGTAAACACAGACTATACATCCGTGCTTCTGACATTGTCCAAGGTGTCGCCACTTGCTAGGTGTGTATTTGACTTACTGTGTGGACTGTGTGACAAGGGAAATGACATTGTATGCACTTATACAGCTGTTGCCCAAATGCTTCACAGCACACGTCAGCGTATAAAGTCCGCCTGTGAGCTTTTGAGCGAGTTCAGGCTTGCCAGCACTCGCCGTGACGGTAACACCTTGATTATTTCTGTGAACCCAGCAATTATAAAGAAGACTGGTCTTACCAAGGTATACAGGAATACAATGTTTGCCTTTAACGGGCAAGAGCCACGTATTCCTGACAGCGTTCCTGACAATAGAGAGTGTCTGTAAGTATTCGAGATATTGGACGTGGAAGGCTTGTAAACGTAGATGATAAAAAAATGCTTAGAAACATTGAAATTTAGTGGATTTTTCCACTATTTTTTATTGCTTTTTTCTAATTTTTGTGGTATAATATTCTATATATGAAGAACCGTTTAATTATTTCATAAGGACTGATTGTTGACAGCTATGTTCAGGTCAATATACGGGATTGCTTCCCAAATCTTCCGAAGAAACAGCAGAAATATGGTTACGGTCTTGGAACGGAGAATTTTTATGGAGCTGCCATAGAATGGGGAGCTTTATGATGACAAATATAAGTTGGTAATTAGGATATACAGGAGACGTAAGGGGTCTAGTCGCACTAGACGGATTGTGGAGTAAGAGAGCATTGACGTTGCGGATTTACTTTTAAGATTTAGTGGTGGTACTGTCTCTGGCGATAGCATACAAGCAAGAAGACAAGCCTGTAAGTGCAAGTGCCTTGGCGTAATTTAAGCTGTATGTGTCAGAGCAGAGGAAAAGCTGACATACACACCTATCGGTATTTACGTATCGTGTGCCTGTATTTTGTTATCATAAGGTTTGCTTCCTAGCCCGACTTATTGCCCCTTTGACATAAAGTCATTGATTAGAGCGTCCGCTGTTGGCGTTGCGGCAATTTAACGAGGGCGGGAAAGACTATGCGGTCGCAACAAGGAGAGCAAATGAAGATAAATATAACAAAGCTGGTGCTGGTGCGGAATTGACGGTATTTACCAATTATCAGGCGCACGAAGTTCGCAAAAAGTCAAAGTCAGCTTGAGCTACTGCCTGTCCATAAATAAGTTCTGTTAGATAACGTCACGCTTTAATCCAGGATTAAATAAAACAAGTTATAAACTGCTGCGAGTTGAATATTACATTTGTTACTTAGGGATATGCAAATGGTGGTGCTGTACGCTTCATATACGGCGAATACAGGTCGTCTTTAACGTTTATTAATGACAAAGACCAGATTTTAGTTAAGACGAGCCTGTGAGCGATTTAAACGGGTGCAGAGATTAAATAGATAAGACTTTTTTCCCACATTTCAAGCAAGGCAAAGTGGCGGCTATCGTTTAGGGAATTTTAAAGCCGTAAAAATTGAAAGATTAACCCGAACTCGCAACTCGGTTTTTAAAGAATTATGCTCGTTTTGACAGTTTTTGGAGCAAGCTAAAACTGCTGGTGTTTGCTAAGCAACTCCATAAATCAGTCTTAGACTATCGTAAGGCTGGCTGCCTTAGATATGTAAATGCCAAATATAATGCTGGTTTTGACCGAATTTTTCAGCTAGATAAAACGGCTGGTGCTAGGCAATAAGTACCACAATTAGTATTGTCCGATACAGACGATAGCCTGCTGTATCATGTATATGTGGCTAACTTAAATCAATGCTTGTTTTGGACTGTATTTTCAAGCAAGGTAAAATACAGCTGGTGTCTTGTTAGCGACCCCACAAATAGATTAACCTTTGTAGAGATGACCACCTACATCGGAAGCAACTGGTTATAAAATTTAACACTTTTCCAAACAATAATTAAATAAGATGTTTTAAAAAAATACTGCTGTAAAAGGCTGTATTAAAAAAATTTTTTTTGCTTAATTATTCATATTTTTAACTTGCTTTGCGTAATTGCATGGTATAATTTTTGTTTACTTTGCCATATTTCAAGGTTTATTAAATTTTTTTGAAATGTAATTTGCACGGCTATTTTTGTATTAGGCGACAAAATGGAAAAACAAACGCCAATCAGCACTTCTAATCTTAACTGCTTCCGCCTATGCTTTTTGTATTTTATTTTTTAGATTTTCAGGCAATTTATTGTAATTTTATTTTTTTGTAAGTCAGTTATTCTTATTTATGCTGATGTATACCTTTGTCTAATTTCCAATCTGTTTTTTTATTTAATATTTTTTTATTTATTTTAGTTGACATTTTTTTAATATTTGTGCTATAATATGCTTGAGCGTGTGAAGATGTGGCATTTCGCTCAATGCCTTTGCTTTTACGAATAGCAATGAAAAAGCATAGTTTTTACTATATCCTTTTTGGTAGTAGCGAAGACATCTTCACTAGAGATACGCCTGACTGGTGGAATGGGCAGACACGCCAGTCTTAGGAACTGGTGGAGCAATCCGTACAGGTTCGACCCCTGTGTCAGGCACCAACATTAACATTTGTTTCATAAAGGCGATGATACCTCTTGCTTTTGTGGAATTTGGATTAAATTTTTTTCAATATATTTTTTTAGACTTTACTTTAGAAAAAAATATAAGTTTCTATTTTTGGCGGCTGATTTTTTTCACTATCCCGCCAACCTTTTGCTGGACATACTATGGTTAGGTTTTTACTGAAAAAAAGGCTAGTTCGGCATTGCTGGTAGACTTTTTAGAAAATACATAATACTGTTGAATTAATTGTTGTATTGTAGTTCTGGTTCAGCATTGTGGGTAGACTTTTAGAAAATACTGGTTCAATTCCAGTCGTGTCCTTATTTTACATATTTTTTTGGCGGCTAATAATTTATTGTTCCGCCAACTTTTGTGGACATTCTACGGATAGATTTTTATTAAAAAAATACTGGTTCAAGTCCAGTTGTGTCCTGTTGTTTTCATAGACTTGTATAAGTCTAAGAATACCGAACTTTCTATAAAAATTTTTAGGTTAAAGAAACATATTTATATGTTTTTTTATTATGTTCAAGATGTGATATTTACAGTCACATCTTATTTTATATTTACTGTAATATTTTTACTTGCATTTTTTTATTGTATTATGGTATAATCTTCATGTGGTCTAAAAAACCATACTTAATCATTTAATAAATTGAAAACTTATACTTGGTTTTTCAATTAAAAGGGACATCTTGCAGAAGATGTCTCTCCCCCTTTTTATATAGCGTCTTGTACGTTATTTTTTATTGGCTTTTTTTCAATTTCTGCTTGACATTTAGTTATTCTATATGATATGATATATATGTTCTGAATATAGGTGTATTCTGAATATATGTTTGACATAAATATCCAAATACAGCCAACTTAATTCCCTTGGCTGTATTTTTTTATTTACGCTTACGCTTGGTTGTCTGTCTGCGACGCCTTTTCAATGCTCCGCAGGTCGTCTCACCTTTCGTGAGAACTGATATAAATACTACGCATTTTTATCATTGTTCTCCACTCATTTAAGTGTGGCAAGGAAAAGATGTGCGGAGCATTACATTTCCCGCTTCGGCGTCGCTGCCTACAGCTCCTTACGGAATTGACAATATGTCAATCCCTTTATGTCGCTTTATGCCTTATGCCTAAAGCTCCTTTTGAAATTGACTACAAGCCAATTTCTTTTGCTTCATATCAAAGATATTCGCTTTGGCTTCACATCAATGATGTTCGCATTTCCCCTGCTTATAAAATTAGTTGTATTTTATCTTTTTCTATGCTATAATTATATTGGTACTAAATAATTCCGTTTTGGAACTAACCTTTGAAAAGATACGGCATGCAAATTATTAAAAAATATTATTATCTGATAACGACCTTTTTTGCCGTATTTTTTTATGTTTTATTAACGCTATCTATTAAATTTTGAATATTTTATAAGATAAAGGTTATTTCTTATGAACGTATCTATTAAATTTTGAGTTTTTATATGTTCCGCTTAATATTTGATAAGAGTATCTGTTAAATTTTTGAAATTTTAAGCCCGTAGACGTTCCTCTTTTATTTTTTTGATATTTTATACCTTACTCGTCATTTCTTTATCGCCTTGAGCTTCCTAGAGCCATTTGCGGTTAAATCTCAAAAAAACTTAAAAACTTCTTTTTACTCAGGATAATATTTTTTTACCTTTTGTAATACAATGTTGTATTTTTCCTGCAATAAAAAAATCAGCCTGCTACGGCTGACTATGATTATTTATATAGTTTCTGTTATTTGTTCAAAGTGTTCCATTGTCTTTTTCATCTGTATATATCCTGCAAATCCTAATGTTTGAACTACTATGCATAGTTCATTCTTATGTATTATGATGTTGTTTTCCCTGTAATATACAAATTCATTGCCGTTATTGTCATTTCCAAATGTGCAATGTATATCATCAAGGCTTGTTGTTTGCTGTATTTCAAGACTTACTTTTTTATTCTTTAGGCTTCTAAAGTGTGATACTTGATTATTGAAGTCTTCGCTGCTGTCAAGATTTACTATCACTTGATTTATTTGATTAGATTTTCTTAGGTGTTCTGTGATAGTTTCAATGATGTCTTTTGTTTTTAATTGTTCACTTTCTATAATTGTTTTTAATTTGTCAGATGTACCTGACAGTTCAACTGTATATGCCATATTTAATCTCTCCCTTGCTTTTATTTTCTAATATTATTTTATCACATTTTATTTAAAATGTCAAATTTTGTTATAAATTTTATTATTTAATCATAGTCTGTCTGCGACGCTTTACTGTAACGCTCCGCTTGGTGCTGGGTTTTTCGTGAGAAATGATGTTCATACTTCGTATTCACATCATTATTCTCCACTCATATAGAAGTGTGGGAAGGAGAATAAGTGCGGTCATTACATTCCCCGCCAGGCTTATTGCTTTATAAAAGCAAACGCCTTTTGCGATGTACTGTTAAAAACAGCACATCTTGTCAAGCCTACATCAGTATGCTTTCCCATAAAAAAATCAGCCTAAAAAGGCTGATTTTTCTTATTGTTCTTACTGTATTGCTTCCAGAAGTGTCTCGAAGTTGTCCCTAACTTCGTTTATTCTGTCGCAGTAAATTTCTTTTAGTGGTGTATACGAAGATACTGTCTCCCCTCTGTCTATAAACAAACTATGCTCCATATATATTTTGTGTTTGCCTATCAAGACAAACCACTTATGTGATATTGGGTGGTTATAGTCTATCTCAATATCAATTTGTTTATCTTGCTTTCTAAATATATCCAGGAATGTTGTTATGCAGTATATAAAGTTTATATACTTGCCTGTTTTTATTATTATCTGTCTTATATCCTGGCTCTTAGATATATTATTAATTAATTTTTTTCTAGCAGTTCTACTATGTTTATGTAATCTCTAGGCTTTTTTTCTTTAATTCTGTTATTATGTTTTTTTAATTCTGCCATTATTATATTTTCTGTGGCTTTTTGTATCAAATTTTCCAATTCCTCTATTATGATGTGTTTATGTTTAATTATAATCACATCCTCATTTATTGTTGCTTTTATGTAAATGCTTCTTTCTGTATTTTTTTCTCCTCTTATTTTTTTCCTAATGTTATTTTTTTGTTTCAACTTTTGTTTCCATATTCTTATACCTCTTTCTTTTTTTATATGCTTTTTTATATACCTTATTATAGCATATTTTATCTAATTAGTCAATTCTTTTTTATGTAACTTATTTTTCATAATCTGTCTGCGACGCCTTATTTTAACGCTCCGCTTGGTGTTCGGCTTTTCGTGAGAAATGATATTCATACTTCGTATTCCTATCATTTTTCTCCACTCATATAGAAGTGTGGAAAAGGAAAAGATACGCTCCAGTTATGGAACTGTCGCTTTTGGCTCGATTATATGATAATCTCGCCTTTTCGCATTAATTATGAAATTAATGCTCCTGTCGGCTCACATCGCTCACATTATCCAATTTTTGCAGCTTGGACAAGGTATCGCCCGTTCGCCCTTAGCCTTTGAAGTCTCAAAATTATATGATAATTTCTCGCTTTTCGGCTTTTTAAAGATTATATGATAACCTTTTCGCACATTACAGGCTAATGTGGTGCGTGTCATACCTGCTTTTCCTTTTATCTTTTCATAGAGTGTCTTCTTAGCAAATGTCTTTCCTGTGTGGGCAAGGTTTTTCTGCGACCGCCGTTTTTAATATTCTTTTAATACTTTTACACAGGAAATAAAAAAAAGACACCTGTTATTTCAAGATGTCTTCAGCGTGGTAAAGCAGACCCGACTTGCTCTCCCAAAGCACATCAACTTCCACAGAAAGATTGATATGCTCCCCCTCTTTTAGGACTGCGGTCTCCACAAAGGGGCAGATTGTACCGCTCACATCGTCAGCCAAGAAAGTCCTCTAGTCCTGTCATGCTTTCTTGCTCCCACTCGTCACTTGCCAAGCCCCAGTTGGAAATACTGAAACTTGGCAACACTCACTTTCGTGCTGGGAATTTTCCGCAGACCGCTCACCATATGCTTTTTATTAGCACTTAGGCTTCTTTGTGTAGCAGACCTTTTGCGGTCTTAGAGCCACTCCCTGCGGCGAGTTGCTCACTTGGGGGCAAGTCTTCCCTTAGCACTTGGTACTGCCTTCACTTAGTCGGTGCTAAGTGATGTTCCCAGTGCCGTTTTCCACGGAAGCCTGTAACCCCCTCGCTACATTATATATAATATCATATTTTCATTTATTTGTCAACACTTTTTTTTAAAAAATTTTTAAGTTTTTTAAAAAAGTTTTTGGCAAATACTAAATATGATACTGTTAATTGTCCGACAGAGACGGAGTTGCTCTCCTATCCGAAGACTGCCAGTCTTGCATAGGCGAACTCCTCCTCAATCTCGTTGTCTTCCCAGTAGGGCATAGACCACGAGATTATCTCCCTAGTCTTTTTATCAAAGACTATTTCGATGTCTCTCTGTCTGTCGATATATGTAATTGTATTGTCCATATTATCACTCCTTTACCTTACTCATATAGTATAGCATATTTTTACTTATTAGTCAACATCTATTTTAAATAAATTTTATAATATTTTATTTTTTTTTATTCCGCCCGTTTATGTAGCCATTTTATTATATTTGTATATACAAGTGTTTTCTCTGCTCACTACATTCTATGAGAATTTTCGTTCGCCGCTCGCTAAAAATTATATGATAATTTCTTTACGTTCGCTTCTTTTTATCCCATTACAGATTATGATGTACTCTTATTGAAGTTTTTCTTACAAAGGGATAATATTTTCCCTGTGTAAACGAAGTTTTTTTCCAATTTTTCTTTTTTGGCGGTCTGCATTAATAAAAAAACACAACTTGCAATAAATAAAAAAAGCCATTGCTTCGGCTCTTGGGCTTCCACAATGACTTTTACAGTCGGCTAGTTTTACAGTCGGCTAGTCGTGTAGGACTAGCCAACCGTTTTTGTTTTGGTCGATTACACGGCTATTGATGTCGGCTACTATTAAGATGTCGATTTTTTTGTCAAATACTTCTTTTGGTATTCCGTTGGCAACTGTACCGACTGGAACAGTCTCAAATGGAACACTATTTTTTGGGTCAGTTGTTTGCCACGATTGTGGGAAGTTTCTCACAGTCGCTTTATACTCATAACTTTCTCTAGTTACGAGATTGGCAAGTTTTTCAAGTTGTTCACTATTAATGTTTACACCGTATCTGACTGCATAAATGTATGTTAGCCATAAATTCTGTTTTTTTGCATACATTCCTTTACGTACCAGTCGGCTTTTTTTACTGTGTACGTAGGTTTTCCACGGTCTAAAAAAATTTTTGGTCTAACTCCATTTGGATTTAATGTTTTTTTCGGCTTTTTGAAATCCTTATAAGCATTTTTCTACGGCATTGGTTGCCGCCTTAATTCCTGTTGCTACACCTATTGCCATAAATGCTATCACAGTACCCGCAACAACTGGTTTCCAAAGCATTTTTACTTCTTCCTTAAATTCTTTTTGAAATTTGTCCATTTTTCCCATTTTGAAACATCTCCTTTAAATATATTTGATTTGTTTCAATTAACTCCCTTGTCTCGATTAACCCCCTGACACTATATATAATATCACATTTTGACTAATATGTCAACACTTTTAGAAGAAAAAAATTTTTAAATATTTTTTTACAATTTTTCTTAATGTTATGTTAATCTTTTAATTGTGTTTTAATGCTTTTTTTGGTCGCTCTACATTTTTTTAATCTTATTTTAATAAGAGCCTTTTTTTCCAGTATTTTTTTAATCATATTTTAATAAATGTGCCGTCAAAAATGTGAGAAAAATCCAAACAAGTTATATGATAACTTATTTGTATTTTCCTTTCTTTTTTATGCTCCGTAACAAAAATTCATAAAATCTGTGAAAAAATCCCAAATTCTATGAGAATTTTGCATTTTCTCCCATATTTTATGCCTTTTTATTCTACGCTTTCTTACGCTCCGTAATAAATCCATAAGACTGCACGCAAAAAATTATATTGTATGACAATATAGTTTTTTCACGCACATTCTCACGGCTTCATTCTGCGCTTTTATTTACCGCTTCCAATATATCTGATGTACATTTTGTTGTACACTTCGCACACAGTTACGCTTCCCTTTGTAAAACAAGTTTTCTAGGGGGCTTTCCTTTTGGCTTTTCCTAAGTTTTGCAACTTCGTTTGAGTATCTTAGCCCCTTATAGGTTTGAGCCGTGTCCTTCGATGTGGATATTATATCAATAAAAAAAGCCAGTCGGTTGTTTCCGACTGACTTAGTTATTTATTTATTTAAAATGGTACATCTACATCGTTGTCATCGTCTTGTACTGTGTTATTTGTTTTTTTGCTTTCAACAAGTTCAACATTTTTTACATTTACGTATGTAAAACTTGTCTTGTTTCCGCTCTTGTCAGTATAGTTGTATACTTCAAGGCTACCGTTTATTATAAATCTGTCTCCCTTGTTTACATATTTTTCTATTACTCCTGCCACTTTATCCCAAGCCTTGAATGGAATAAAATTGCAAGTGTCTTTATCCTTTTGACAAGCAATAGTACCTTGTACCACTTGTTTGTCTCCAAATGTTTTTTTGTTTCTACTTCCTTTACAAGTCTTCCCATGATTGTAATAGTGTTTAGCATATCCGCCACGCTCCTTATATATTTGATTTCCTCTAACCCCTCTTTGTCAACCCCCTGACATTATATATAATATCATATTTTGACTTTTTTTGTCAACACTTTTTTTTACAAAAAAATTTTAAGTTTTTTTCAAAAAAATTTTTTTACAACGTATTAAATATGTGTATTTATGCTATGTTTGAGGGACTAACTCCACATCGGTTTATAAATAAAAAAAGCAAGTATTTTCTATACTCGCTTTATTTTTTTCTTAACTGGCTTTATATATGTTTATGCTATGTTCTATTAGGATAAATCTTGTAAACTGTTTGGCTAGTGCTTTATTGCACTTTTGGTAACAGTTTACCGACTGTTTTAATTTTTTTGATGTTTCTTTTTTTGCTTGGCAGAGTTTTTTTGCTCTATGCAGTATTGGTTTATTTCGCTTATGCGTTCTAATACTTCTGTTTCCAGTTTTTGTTCGATGTGTCGCATTTTAGTGCTTCACACATCTTTTGCAATTTTTTTCACATTCTAGGTTTAAGTTTTTTTCATATTTTTTTCTCCTTTGATATTTGATTTCCACTATTAATTATATAACATTTTATATCAAATGTCAATACTTAATGTTAAAAATTTTTTTATATTTAAAAAGGACAGAATATCGTATATATCCTGCCCTTTGTATCAAATCAAATATACAAGAGAGGTTTTTCCATTTTTTTGTTTATGGAATACCCTTACATTATTAATAATACCATATTTTATATTTTTTTGTCAATACATTTTATTAAATATCAAAAATATTTTTTAAAAATATTGACCTTTTGTATAAAATGTGGTATAATCATTATTGAGAGGTGGGGGAAATCAAATATTAGGGAGAGATTTACTATGACAAGTAGAAATTTTGCCAATGTTGAAACATTCAACGTTGAACTTAGAAAAAGAGGGCTTGATATACTTCAGCCTGTACTTGACATCTTTGCAGCAACTAAAGATGTCCGTGATATAAATTTAGCGGCTAGATTTGCCAAGTATATGAGCGACTTGGCTAATCAAGTTCCAGCAGACCAGTATTGTAAATTTATAAACGGAGTTTACAATTACGGCGGATTTGTCGATTTAACGTTGCCGCAGGAATTTTTTAAGGATTTTGTATACCTTTGTGCTACAAATCCTGAAAAATAATTTGCAAAAAAACATATAGATACTTATGTCTTCGAGTTTGATAATTTTGAGAAGACCGTATCAAATTTCGTTTACGAATTTATCTTATTTTTCTGTGACAGCCTGATACCTACTTATTCAGACTTTGAACGTTGCCTTAGAACTTATCACGATACTGTGAAAGAACGTTAATATCATAAAAAATTGAGACAGTCTTGCCGCAAGATTGTCTCTTTTTTATTCCTGATTTTTAGTTCTGTTTGCACTTTTTCAAGTCCAAAAAAATCTAAAAATCGCCGCTCGCATTTCTATGAGAAATGCTCGGAATTATGTAAAAATTATATCAAAAAAATCAGGATATGTATGACAAATCCTTATGTTTTTTAATATAATTTTCTTTTCTTTTTCCGCTCCCACTTCTATGAGAACTGGTCGCTCTTTTGTCTGACGCTTAATCTTTTTAGTCACCACAATATGTGTCCCTTTGTAACAAAAAAATTTATGCAAAGTCTGCTTCTATTTTTTTATATTTTTTTATTCTGCCATTTTTCTTTTTTTATATCTGAAAAAAATGTTTTTCTACGTAAAAAGATTTGACATATTAGTCAAAAATGTGCTATTATATATGTGTAATCAAATATAAGGAGCGTACATTATGAAAAGTATAAAGAAAGTAAAATTTGACAAGTTTGTCAAAGACAATCTGTATAGTCTGTCTCAGATTTATGGAATGACAGATTTATATAAAGATTTGTCTAATAGCGATTTAGATTTATTGTTAGAACTAAGTAAAAAATACAGAATAGCCATTGAAATGAACAGTAGTTGGTTTGATGAAGCATTTGTATGTTTTTATCTTTATGAAAGAATAAATCCAAATAAGAATAACCGTTACTTGTTTAAAAATTTAGTTGCTCATACACGCAGATACTTTTTCGCAAAGCATAACAATGCAATGCGCCGTGGATTTCGTAAATCTCTTGCAATGCTTAAAGCATTGTAGGAGTTGCTTTTAGGGGGAGTTAAAAGAGTAAAAAATAAAATCTTAGGAGTGATTAAGTATGAACAATTTTAAAACAGAATTAGAAATTAAAAGCGATGAAATGTTAGAGTTTTATGACCGACTTTTAACATTCGTGACACCTGCAATGTCACAGTTCTTTGGGAGCATGCCCTCTAAAAAAATTACGATACGAGAACTGGCACATATGCTCTCTGTATCAATGGCTGGTAACACTCGTTTCCCTGCCTACATCAATAGACTTTACGAACCTATGTCTATTAAATATGACAAGCCTGTCAACTGTTTAGTCCACCGTGACTTGTCGCTTATATCTTCGTTTACGGTAAGCCGTATGAGAGATTTTTATTGCGACCTGCCGTATGACAGTCCGCAAGTTCCGTTGAATTTAATTTATGAAACAATTATTTATTTCGCAGTTAAATTAAACTACGAACTTGATGTGCCGTACCCAATCATTGACATTGCAAACTTTAAAAGAAATTTTGAAAAATCTATTATGAACGCTTTGTACCAAAAACATTTAGATAATAAATAAAATTTTAGAAAAATGTCCTGTGACTAATCGTTGCAGGATATTTTTTTATGCTATTTTTTAGACCGTGACTTTTCCAAAAAAAATTAAAAAATGCCCCGCTCACATTGTATGACAATGTTCGCTTTTCTGTACCTATCTTTTTTTATAAATTTCGCTTATAACATTGCATGCCAATGTCCTGATGTATTTGGTGTCTTGGCTTCAAATTATATGATAATTTTTTTCGCCTGTATTTTTACAGTTTCTGTAACTATTTTTTTGTGATGTGCTTTGATTATATATAATTTTTTTCCTTTGTAAAAAAACTTTGTTACGATTTTTAGTTTTTTTACTCTGCAAAAATAAAAAAATCCCAGCACATTTTTTTATGCTGGAACTTTATATTTTTTTAGATTTCTATTACTTTTTACATCTAGTCCAGGATATTCTGCTTCATTTTCAATTACTTGAAATTTCCGCCCTGTTTCGCTTCTGTATTCTGTATATTTTTTTCTTTTTCTTTTTTTGTCAGTATATTCTCCAACTTTGTCAAGCATTTCTATTATGCTTATTAATGTGCTTTGATTTGATGTATCTTCGTAGTCAAAGATGTGTTCTGCTAGACAACTTAGTTTAGTTTTTTTAATGCTTTTAGCTCCTCTAATGCTTTCTTTTTCATCTTCCATAATATGTTTCTCCTTTGGTTAAGTTTGTTTGTTTTTTTCTGCCTATATTATATCATATTTTCAGTAAAATGTCAAAAGTTTTTATAGTGTGTTCTGCTTGGCAACTTTTATCTTTTTTCACTTAAAATTTTTTACGCTTTCAAAAATAAAAAATGCCGCCTGTATGCTACTTAACATAAGACGGTATTTTCTAAAATCTTTAAAATGAAATTTTTAATAATTTGAAATTTTTTTGTCATTTGAGATTATACTATACTGTTATGTTTTTGTCAATAGAAATTTTAAAAGTCTATAGCAAGAAGTCTCCCTCTTTTACACTTGGGTCTAGTTTACAGTATGTACATCAGAATAACTATCACCAAGTTTAAAAATTGGAAGATGTTTCGTCTGCTCTTGTCTATTCTGTGAGCCTTGTATTCCTTTTCGATGATGTACATTTCATATACTGTCAGCCCTGCTATTATGAGTGCTAGTATCTTTGTGTGTATCAGAAAAAATCCTGCAAAAAGCTGTAGCATTTGTATCACTATTGCTCCTGTTCGGACTATTCTTAATACATCTATCTTCTGCTCGTTTGTCGCTTTTTCCCATTCGCTTTTCCATAATTTTATGTCGCATATTTTCTTAAAGTCTATCTTCATTTTATATCTCCTTTATTTATCGCAGCCTTTCTGTATTTCTATGTCAGTTTCGTTATACTGCTTTGCGTTTTTCCCCTCTCTTATTTCTACTACCCCATTCCTTACTGTGTAGCTGTCTACGCAGTATGTCTTGTCAAATGTCTTTAGCATGTACCTCGTTCTCTTATCGTACTTCGCCTTTTCAGCTTTAGGTTCTTTGTCCCATACTGAAGAAGCTAGTCCTATTGCTATACTTATCCCCATTATAACACATATACCTGCAAGTATGCTTCTAAATCTCATGTCCGATTTGTCTCCTTTCCTTTATTTTCTTATCTTCTATTTAATTATACCTGCTTTCAGGCTTATTGTCAAATATAACCTTTTATTACCCCTCTCTTTTTACCTGTTTTTAGGGGCTATTTATAAGGGTATATTGTATAATAGCCACCTTAGATGTTTCTTTTTCGTGTTCCTTTGCTAATCTTATCAAGTTTCCTATATGTTCTCATTAAAAAAATCAGACTGTTTTTAATATTAATCCGCTTATATACGCTTTATTTTCCACACATTCTTTCATATTTATGAACCTTTTTGCTGAATAATTCTTGCCATATAATATTTATCATAACTTTCATAAACTTTTTAGGTCTTTTTCTTACTTTTTTTATGTCCGACAATATCCTTTTTGCTATATTTTCATTAGTTGTTTACGTTGTCTTGTGAGCCTTTGCTTGACGCAAGTCACTGCAAGATTTCGCTTAAAATTTATTGTAGGCTAAGCCTTGCTATTTTCTATTTCTAATCTAAATTTCTATCTGTCACACCACTTCTTTTTTTCCAGCAATCCTCTATTAAATTGTTTGTCAGGATGTCGTACTTTTTTTATATTTCCAATCTAAATTTCTGCCGCTAATTGCATTTTATTTTTTCCAGTATTTTTTATGAAATTCACTGTTCTACTGCCGTATTTTTTTATTCTTTTTTTAGAATAAATTTCTCCCAGTCAGCCTACTTCTTTTTGAGAAGTCAATCCTCTATTAAATTGTTTGTCAAGATGTCGTACTTTTTTTATATTTCCAATCTAAGTTTCTGCCGCTAATTACATTTTTATTTTTTTGAGAAGTCAATTATGTATTGAACTGATGTTCTATGTGCCGTATTTTTTTATTTTTTTCCACTCTACATTTCTATCGCTAAGTGCCTTTTTATTTTTTTTCAGCAATAGTGACTGAACTGGTGTAATTTTTTTCATGCCGTTATAAAATTTTTTTATTAAATATTTAACATTACTTTTTATTAAATATTTATCCTTGGTTCAGAGCTTTTTTTATCTGTCGCTTTTTATATGATTTTTTTCATTGACATTTTAAATTTTTTTGTGATATTATTTAGTTGTGAAATTTTACAATACTTAAAATTGATGTAGTCATTTTTTTGACTGTAATTTTTTTCTTAAAAATTTAATCGTCTTTGCGGTTAAGTTTGTTTTTTTCTTTTTTTAGGCGGAGCTTTTAATGCTTCGCCTTGTTTTTTTTGACCTTTGACAAAAATATATCTATACAAAAATATATCTATAATCATGCTGTATAAAAACCGTAAATACTTTATTATTTCATTTTTGCTTTTACTATTGTTTTCTTTTTTTAGTTTGCTCTTATTTTCTTTTTTTACTTCATTCTTATTTTTATTTTTTTGCGTCTCTCTTATCTGCTTTTTTTCTCACATAACTTTTTCCTTGATTTATTGTCTTCCTTGTGGTATAATTATCTCGTTGACAAGCTAAAAATATTTCATTATGGATTTGTCTATATTCTATTATATTTTTGCACATTTTTGTAAGTTGCAAAATGTAATTCTCATTTATTAAATTTTGTGGCGACGTGAAAAAATATTTTCACTACAGGTCATTAAAATTTACCTTCATAAAAGCCTAGCACTTGCACTTTTTTGGCTGTGCTTAAGGCTTTTTTTTAGTTCACTTTTTACATCTGATTTTCGCTAATTTTTTTTTTCAAATTTAAACCCTTTTGCTATTGACTTTTTTTTGAATGTCGTGTATAATATAGTTAGAATAAAGATTAAAAATTGAAATTGGCTTCGGCATATTAATAAGGCTTCGGCATAAAGAATTGGCTTCGGCATATTAGTACGGCTTCGGCATAAACTAGGAGGAAAATTTTATGAAAATTATTAAAGCTAACGTTGCAAAATCATTGCCATACTCAAAGGCTAGAAACATTAACAGACCGCAGGACTTGATTTACAAATTAAGGGAAAGCGGACAGCTTGAGGGCTTTCTGCCAAGTCCTACGGACAGGGTTGCGTCTTTTAAGATTGACTATGCAAAAACTCAGCTGATTGACTTTGTAAAAGTCCTGACTGACGTATTAGGAGAAAAGGAAGGGCTGTCGCTTCCGCTTCTATCAGCGCTTATCCGTTGGAGCAGCTTCGGTGAGATGAAATCTAATTTGGAATATCAATCGGTTCTTGCGTTTCCCTTCGGGCAGTTTGAAAGAGTTTTCACAACTGTAGTGGAAGCTGCAAGCAGAAGCAGCTTTAACGGAAAAATGGAATGTGACGGCAATATGATACCTATTCCTGAAAGTGAAAGATACTCTCAGCATTTAGTAGTTGCACTTATTAAAAAGTTTATTTACAAGCAACTCATTGCCTAACTCATACTTGGCGTACGTAGGGTCAGTTTTTCAACAGAAAACTTTTTCGGTACTGCCTGATGAAATCATAAAAGAAGTTCAGGCTAGAATACCTGAATTTCCAAACATAAATCTTGGGTCAGGCGATAACGCCAGAAACTATTTGCTAGTTCCTACTATGCTTGAAATTATCGGAAAGAAAGTAAGCGACGTGCTAAAATCTGAAAGAAACTTCCAGCAACAATTATTAAGAACTTCTCAAAGTTTTATCAGCTTCTTTGGATATAACAACAACCTGTTAGACGTTCCAAAGAACCGTGAACTTTTTGCAATGCACGGAATTGAAGACGGAGCATATTCAGTTCCGCTAAGATACCTTACTGAGGATTTCGTAAATGACATCTGCGAACATCATATTAAAAATCTTGCAAGCAAAAATCACAGACGTCACATTGACCGTGACACTGGAGAATTTTCTCAAGAGAAGTATGAGGAAAATCAGAAGACTGCGGCTTCACAGGTTGAGTATTTCAAGAACTGGGTTGAAAGCAGAATTGCAAATGCAAATTCTGCTGTAGTAGATGAGACTGAGTATGCTGGAGCTGACGACTACGAAGCGTGGTACGAAAAAAGGGAAGCTGAACTTAAGGCTCAGCGTGACGAAGCGAAGGCTGAAAAGGCTGAAAATGAAAACGGTGCGGCTGACGGGTACGTTGACACGGAGTTCTAATTAAATTAGTGTAACAATATTTTTTACGGCTGCTTTAATCATTTTTTAGCAGCCGTTTTTAAAAAATCTTAAAAGGAAAGGACTTTTATTTATGGACAACAACGAATTAATAAGGGAGGTGAACGCAAGGGCAAATGAACTTAAGAAAGTTGAACTGTCCCTTGCCGACACCGAACGTATACTTAAAATTGTTTTTGATATTATTTGGGAGGAATGTGCCAATAATAGAGAGGTTAGATTTGCTACTCAAGGGAAGTTTCACGCTTCATACAGAAAGCCACGGGCTGGTCGTAACCCCGTTAATAACGAGAGCATACCAGTTGAAGGTCACGCAGGCATTGCGTTTACTCTTTTTCCCAAGATTAAGCGAAACTTTGAGGACGAGTTCTTTGACAATAACAAAGGGTTCGTTAGAAACTATGACAGTAAGAAGGAAGGTGTTTTATAATGAAATTCAATTATATTCAACGTGCATAGAAAGTCACGTGTGTTTACTATTAATTCTGAAATCGAGCCTAGCGCTTCAATCAGAATTTCAAATGTCGCAATCGACAAGAACATCGACAAGTTCTACCTAGGTAGCAACCAGGTATTGTATATTCCTATGAACTCAAAAGGTACTCAGGTTGTAGCCTGTCCTTATGACCTTGACGAGTATGTGGCTAACCTTAAGTCTGTATGCGACATATTAAAGATTGACCTTACAGTCAATGATGTAAAGGATAAGTAAATGTTAATGTCGACGAATATTTAAAAATTTAAAAAATATATTCACAAGCAAGTTAGTATAGCCGTAAGAACATACTAATATGGTGGCTGAGTAGTACAGCTAATATGAAATAATATTATATAATTATAATATTTTTTTATCTATAAACTTAATCTGTGTCATATTTATACATAGATTTTTGATACTATGCGATTAACATATATGACTGTGACGCAAAGCAGTAAAGAAATTTAGACATAAAAGCAATAAAAAAAGCCAGCATAACTAAACGCTGGCTTTATTTTTATGTCTTATGTCTGATATTCTATGTCCGATAATAATTGTGAAAATTATACACTTGTTACATCAAGGATATGCCGTTGAGCCTGAAAAAGCCAGCATAAATAAATGCTGGCTTTAGTCTTATGTTATTATTAATTTAATTTTATGCTGTTAATTTAGTCGTGCAGTACCAAAGGATGTTCATTTCCACGCTTGTTGATGTCTTCAAGGATTACCTTGTCAACGCCTTTTTCAAATATTTCCGCTTTTATTCCGCAGGCACGTGTGCCTTTAAGCAGCACCTCGAAGCCTTGAGTGCCTGAATACTTCTTGTCCTTGTTTACATACCATTTGTACTCGTCGCTTTCCCTGCTTACAAGGTTTGCAAGGTTTATGGCGTCGGTCTGACTATACTTTATGCCGCTTCGCTCCAAATGCCATAAAGTTAATTTGAAGTTCTGCTTGTCCATTACTTCCTGAATGAACCAGTCAGGCTTTTTTAGTGCTACGCATTTACCTGTCTTTGCAAATCCAACTAGGCTTAACGCCAGTATTCCAGTTAAAAATCATTTTTTTCATTTCTAATACCTCTTTCTATTTCTTTATTTTTTTACACTATTAGTATATCATATATTATATCAAATGTCAATACTTTTATTATAAAATCTTTAAAATATTTAGAACCGCCTTTGGTTAAACAAAGACATTCGGTAAGCGGCAGAACTTCACTATAAAAAAGATATTCCCCTTTTTTTGGTGCAATAAAAAAAACAGGCTTTTATATGCCTGTTCTTCTGTTATAGCAATGATTTACCTTTTTTTCTTTCTGCTTCAATCATATTTAGCAGTTTTACATCAAGTTTTTTTTCAAACACTTCCTTTGGCATTTCGCAGTCTGTTGTGCCTTTAGGGTATGCTAGAAACGGTATGTTGTTTTCGTAGTCGTAGTCGCTGTTGTCTTCGCCTTGTGTCTGCCAAGCGTTTGGGTTTTCTGTTATGAATTTTTTGTACTCGTAACTTTCTCTAGTTACGAGATTGGCAAGTTTATAAGCAAGTTCCCCGTCTTCCCCAAAGCCATTTTCCTTTAGCACCTTTAATGCAAGGCTGAAATTTTGCTGTTTAATCATAGAGTTTACAAGCCAGTCAGGTGTCTGTATGATTTCACATTCTGACTTGCTATTATGTTTGTTATTATTTGTGGCAAATGACTTGGTTCTTATAGTACCAGCAAAGCAAAGTCCTACTATTATTGCTGTTACTATCCCCAATTTTTTAGCCGCTTTTCTTCCTTTGTTGTTTAATCTAATCATACTTAATCACTCCCTAGTTATTATTTTCTTTCCCATTACTCCATTATTATAGCACATTTTCTGTTATTAGTCAACACTTATTTTTTTAAATATTTTTAAACATTTTTATATTATTTTCACGGATTTGGCTTGTCTAGGCGTCCTGCTTTTTACTAAGGTATTTTGTACGGACTGTTGTTTTTTATGTATTTTATGTCAGTTACATCTTATATTTTTACTGCTTTCCTGTTTTTTGTCAGTTATATCTGATACCATAAATTATTTTAATTTAAAATTAATTGACTTTTTGTATAAAATGTGATACAATTAATTATAAAGATAAAAAGATTTACAGGGAGTGACTAATTATGATTAGATTTTATGAAAACAAAAGATTTGACAGCGATTTTGACGTTATAAGCGACAAGTATAAGCATTTGTTTATCTATTACTTAAAAGATGAACTTTCATACGAAGATGTCAAGGACGGCATATTCTACGAGCTTTCCAAAAAGGACTTGCATAACTTATTGGACTTGACGTCATCAAAGGCGTATGTGTTTAGGCATAGCGACCTTGACAAGTGGTTTGATAAATACGGAAGCGACTACTATATAAAAAAAGGTTGCCGACAACAGATACATATACTATTCAAACATAAACGGCGCCCAAGCCGTAACCGAAGCAGGAAGACCTGCCGTTATGGATATTTACTTAAAGGACGCTTGCCGTATGCTAAGCGATGTCATAAGGGGAGTTGACAACTTGAAAATTGACAAGGTCTTTATTAAGATGTTATAAGAAATACATTCCAGGGTTTATAATGTTAGGCTGATACTATGTCAGCCTTTTTTTATTTTCACTATGATATAATCCACATCCGCATGTCCTAGTTTTTTAATTCTAAGGCTGCTTACGTCAATTCTGAGACGCTTAACTGGTGTTAGCCTTATGTGAGTATGCCTTTATCGTTGTATGCTCTTAAAACGGCTTATTTTCGTTTTTTCCTACTCAGGGACTTTTAGTTTTGAAGATATGTCCTGTTAAGATTATGCTTATATGCCTAATTTATATAATTTACTGGAAATCTTGATTTTATCATATAAAATCAAGCCGCTTTTTTTTTCGTTTCCCCTTTTTGTAAAGGCTGAATTTGTCTGTGCTTTTACCTTTTGGTATATATATTGTATCTATTTTGTATTTACATTGTATTTATATTGTATTTACATTGTATTTACTTTGTATTTATACTGTTTCGTATATACATTGTATATACCCCCATATATATTCCGTTTTTATTCTGTTTTTGAGCATAATAAAAAAAATACGTGCCGAAGCACGTAACTTTGCGATTTATTTGCTATAATTAATTCTATCATATACTGTCTGCTTTGTCAAGCCAAAAAAAAGCCAGTAGTTTTTATGATACTGGCTTTTCAATATTTATGCTTTAGAGTGATTAACTATATTTGTACTGGGCTTAGGTAAAGTGTCAGTATTTTATCCATATAAGGCTTGACAGTTTCTTCAAACAAATCTTTCACTTTATTTTCCTGTTTTTCTATGTTTACCTTGTCCAGCGGCTTATCCTTGTTTACTGGAACGAACCACCCTATAAGGTAGTTGTCATACATCACACGTTCCCAAAGGTCTGCCCAGTAGATGTAGGTATGCAGATTGCTTTTTTCTGCCGTTACTAAGTTTTTCTTGTCGCATACCTTGTAGCCGAGTTCCTGTAACTTGCTGCAAAACTCTTTTGTAAGTTCAATGAACTCTTTTGTGAACCTTTGAAGCATAAATCTCACAAAAGATTTTATGAAGTCTGTAACATCTTTTATTATGCCTTGCACATATTTTGAATATTTATCTGTTTTAGGCATTTCAAATTTAAGAGTTTTCAGGTTCACGTTAAGGTCGACATTGAACGTAGTAACTTCGCCATTTTCAGGTATTTCCCCCCATAATTGTGAACTGGTAGTCATAGTCCGCCTGGTATGTGCCACGTATGAAGTCCGCAAGGTCTTCTATCTCACTGTACATAAAATTTGTGCCGTAATAGTTTAGCACTTCGTACTCCTGTATATTAGATAATTCTTTTCCTATAATTGTCCCTAGTTCTTGATAATACTGTAATTCTGTCATTTTTCGTTACCGCCTTTTCTTTAGTCTGTTTTTCTTTTCCTGTATATATAATATCATATTTTGACTTTTTTTGTCAACACTTTTTTTAAAGAATGTTTATATATTTTATATCAATTCTTGAGTTATCCATTGGTTATATGAATATATGAATATTTGATTATATGTTCGTATTTCCCCTTTGTAAAGACATTTCCTTATCCTGTTTTTCTTACACAGGGAATAAAAAAAGCCTATATGCAATATGATTATAGGCTTTTAACAATTTTATTAACTTGGCTTTTACTTGCTTTTTAATCTCACTGGCTTCTGCTTTTAATTTACGAAGTTTTTCCACATACATAATGAAAAATTGTCGACGTGCAACGTATGTATCTTAAGGTATATCAGATACATCATGCTTGCAATAGAGTTTACCTGCAATGCAAGGTCTATTAATACCTTTTTTTGATTATTGCCTAGGCGTATCATTCTTTGCAGAATTTCCTCAAACTCTACCAGGTCTTGGGTATACCCTGTGTCAAGGTTTTCTATTTTGAATGAGAACTTATTGTTTACTGAAAACATTATTTTATAGTTGCTTTTGCAAAGGCTCAGTGTGTTTCTTTTTACGTCCCCAGCTTCTATCTTTATAATTTCCTTTATTATGCTTTCGTCCACATCGTAGTCCTTGAACTCCTTGAATAATGGTTCGTAGAACTCCATATCGTAGTCTTCGTTTAGAAGACTTTTGATTTCTTTCTTGAATAAGTTTCTTTCGGCTTGGCTTAGCATAGCGGTTATCTCCTTTATTTATATTTATATTTTAATTTTTTATTCAGACAGCCTTTGCATAACAGTTTTACAGGCATTAGTTATGCAGACTGTAGTTACAGCACTTCCTGTGGGAAATATGAGCCTGTATTTCTGTCAAAGTGCATAAGGGTTAATCTTACGCCTTTTTCGTGGCAGATGTTTATTACTTCCACAAGTGCAACTGTAAGCCCAGTAACGTATACAGTCAAGCTGTCCCCTTTAGACAGGAACTCAAGGCTTTTTCTTGCAAGGCTTCTAATGCCAGTTATGTCCGCTGGGTCAAGGGCAGTTTTAAATATGTACTCTGCAACTTGCTGTATTTCGTGTCTTCCTTGCACAAGCCCTCTTATGTATTCCATTTCTTAATCAACTCCTTTTTTATTATCCCCCCTTACATTATTTAGTATATCATATTTTGACTATTTTGTCAACTCTTTTTTTGTGATATGCTTTATTTTTTTGTGCTGGTTTTATAAAACTGTGAACTGCTTTTCTTGCTTGACTTTTTTATTTCAGACTTGCTTTTGTCTTTACTTAAGGGTATGAAAAAAAGCCCACCACCTTTTATTGGTGATAGGCTGATTACTGGTTTAAGCTATTATTCTCGTTTTTTTAGTATTGCTTTTTTTGTTAATTATGAACTTTTCTATCCCATTTTTTTGATTTCTTCTATTATTTTTTTGAGTTTGTGTCTTTTACTGAATATTCAAAGTCCTTGTCAAAGGCTTTTTTTGATATGCTATATAGCATAAGTGCCTTTGTTATGTTTACTGTTTCAGATTTTTTACTTGCCGTAGCCTTTATTGTATTGTAGTCATTTTTTACTGTATAGCCTTTTTGCTCAAGCACTATTTCTATATTTTCTATTCCTGTAATTACCAAATAGTTATATGTTTTATGAAACATCTTGGCAAAAGTTTTGGCAAAAATTTTATAGATTTTTTTCAATGTTTTTTTATGTCTTCCTCATATATTGCCATAGCCGACGCTTTTAGAAATGCTTTTCCAATGTCAGGGATATATATTATTTTATCAATTAAGTTTCCTGCTATGTTAATGCTAAATGCTATGGTTTCTTTAGGCTCATACGAATACTTTGTGCCATATTCGTATTTTACGGCTTTAATCTTTTTAGCGATGTCAGATACTTCATTTTTGCTTTTTAGTCCAAACTTAAGGTCTTTATGCACTTCTCCTTTTGACAAGGCTTTTACTTCCTTGTTCATAACTTTTTCAATTCTTTTAATTGTGTTGCTTTCCATACTTAATCAACTCCTCTTGTTATTTTTTTCCTATACATATAATATCATATTTTTATCTAAAAATGTCAATACTTTTTATAATAAAAGCAGTATACTTTTTATTTTGTATACTGCTTGTCTCTTATTTAGTATTTTTTTAGTCCTCTTGGTCTATGTTGTAGTTTATTATTTTTTTTCTGTATATTTGATTATCTTATCTACTAATTCAGACTGCTGATTTCTTAGATTAAATAGTTTTGACAGGTCTTTCAGTTTTTCAAGTTCCTTGCTTGCCTTTTTCAAGTTTTTTACTCTGAACTCGAACTTTTCCATATTCATTTCTGTTATATGATATGTTCCTGTTGCTATTTTTGCGTCTTCAACTTTGTTAGAGTAATATATTTCAAATGTACCGTCGTCATATTTTAGCGATGTTATTCTTATACCATTGTTAATTTTTTCTAGTTCCTGTGTATAGGTGTCTTCCTCAACTACTACATTGTCAAACATTTGAGAAGTTGCAATATAGTAGTCTGCATTTAATAATTCTGCAAGTTTTGCCGATGTTGCTGTGTTCAGGTTTGACATCGCTATTTTTTTGAATAAATTTGAGAAGAAAACTATTGTGATTTTATCCCTTTTTATAGCAATATTATAGCCTAAGTCAAATAGTTTTGCATAACTGCTTGCCATTGCCATTTTTATGTTTTCAATTATATCCTGATACATACCTTCAGACAGTATTTCTACTGTTAGTCTATCGTATTCAGGTTTTGTAACTTTTATTAATTTTTTTCTCCTTTTGCGTCTGTATATAACATTTCGTCATATTTGTGTATGTTTTCTGCTATATCTAAAGTTATATTTTTTTAACGCATAATATCTTTCTGTTGGGTTGTCTGTTAGTTTGTCAATTATTTTTTTTCCATATTCTTATACCTCTTTCTTATTTATTTTATAATTAATTATAGCACTTTTTTTATATTGTTTGTCAACACTTTTATATAATTTATCAACAGTTTTTTTAATGTTTTTTTATGTTATAATAAAAACACACATCTTTTTGTGATGTGCTTTTTTTGTTTTTGTTTTTATATGTTTCTTAATGTTTCTGCCATAACTGGAAGCATTATGGCTTTAATTTGATTTTCTGTATCTTTTTCAAACTCTCTTACTCGTCTTACGCTTTCAAAGTGTTTTTTTTCTTCCTCGTCAGTTTTAATATGGACTTTTCCGCTTTTTGTTTTATCTCCCGCACGACCTACGACTTCAAGTTGCGGAATTTGGTTTTTATAGTCGCTTTTTAATAATTTTTTTCATAAAGGGCTAACATATTCAAGTGGTATTCAAAAATTTCCTTTTTTTCAACTGTTATTTTATAGTAATCATTTGTTACTTTGTAGCCTTTTGATGTTAATGTTTTTGTAACTAAGTCCATTTTATTTAGGTATTTATAATTTATTCTCCAGTACATATACCAAGTTAGGTATTCAGGAAAATCAAGAGCCTTGCTGTACATTATGTATGTGTCGTGGTCTTCTATTTTATCTTTTAATTCTATCACATTAGGCATTTTATATTCCTTGTCATAATAATATTCAAGATTTGATACATCTAGTTTTATAGTGTTTCTAATACCATATCCAAATAATAGCAAGTCAAATATAACAAAGTTTCCTTTTATTTCAAACTTGTCTATCATTGGTATTATTTGTTCCAGTTCCTCGTTGTCATATCCATTGTCGTAAGTTGGGACTATCCAAGGGATGTAACCTTCGTCGTCTCTGTGGTCTCTTAGTTCCTCAAATTCTTCTTTTATTAATTGTTGCACCAATTTAGTTCTTAATTGTTTTCTAGTCATTTTTTTCATTTTAATTACCGCCTTTTTAGTTTATTTTTTTCTTTTTCTGTATATATAATATCATATTTTATATTATTTGTCAACTCTTTTCTATGTATTTTTATAATATTTTTTTTGAATATTTTTTTTATTTATAGTGTGTATGCTTGGACGCTTTTTTTACACAGGGGTTTTTTTATTGAATGATGTGATAATATTATTATATTTGTTACAGTAAAAAAATATTTTTTTTGATAAAAAAATATAAAAATTATTTTTAAATAAAAAGTGTTGACATTTTAGATAAATTATGATATACTAATAATGTAAAAAAATAAAAAGAAAGAGGTATACAAATATGGAAAAATAAAGTTACTATTTACAATGAAAATGACAAAATTGAATTTACGGCGGCTACATTTGATTTTTAAAAAAATGTTAATGCTCCTACTGTGTCTTTTGGACAACGATATTAGAAAAGCATAAATATAATTTAACAGTTACAGGTCACTGCGATTATGAACACATCGTAAACTTACATAATATGAGAAATGCTAAAAACAATATTTACAACGCTTATATTCAAGTTAAGTATCACGACACCGAATATAGCACATTCAATTATGAAAATTTAGAACTTACCGACTTTGAATATAGTTTTTTTCTAAACTAAACTGCAAACCAGTTTGCATTTAAAAATAGTGTTAGAGGGTCAACAGTTTATCAGATAACTATGTTAAAAAGGGCTTGTCTTTAACGGCAAGTCTTTTTTTAATGTTTATATTTTTTACATCACAATATTTAGAGTTGTACCAAGTAGCCTTTTTCATTTTAACGTTTGTTAAATTTGCTTTTTACACAGGAATAAAAAAAGGCGGCATTAAGCCGTCTTAATTAATAAATATTTTTTTCAAAAGGAGGTTCATTTCCAGATAATGAACACATTTGCAATTATATCACGCTTTTTTTATTTTTTTGTCAATTAGTTTTTAATGAAAAAAAGCAGGATTGTCATACAATTCTGCTTTCAAAAAAATAAAAACTTTATAGGAGGTTTACTCTAATCTTTAGAGCAAACTCATAACTATTATGATTACATATATACTCTATATATTTATATCATATTATTTAATTTTTGTCAAGCCTATTTTTTTCGTTTAATAAAAAAATGCTGGAAAACTTTTATTTCCAGCATTTATCCAATATTCACGTTTACTGTGGATTACCGCTCCACAATTATAAGGAGGTTTTCGGTATTTTATCGAATTTTTTTCATAACAACACCTTAACCTGTTTTAGTATATCATATTTTTGCGTCATATTGTCAATGTGTTTTTTTGTCATAAAAATAGGATTTATTGCAACCCTATTTTTTTTGGAGTTTTTCAATTATGCTACTTGATTACTTTTTCAAGTTTTAATGAAATATCCTACTATATTATGTTTATATTTTTATTTTATCATATCTGTTACTCATTGTCAATATTTTTTTGGCTAATTATAATAACAAAAAAATAGAGTTCCGCTTTGGAACTCCATTATTCAACCTTGAAGGTGCTTTTTCATATGAAAAACTATGAAAAAAACATAAATAAAAATAAAAAAATTTTGAACAAATTATTTTTTTAATATAGATTAGTATATCATATTTATCTTAATATGTCAACCTTAAATATTTTTTTAATTTATTTTATAAAAAAAGAGTTGACTTTTTTTATAAAAATATGTTAAAAATAATGATGTAAAAAAATAAATATAAAAAGGTGGTATTTAAAATGGAAAGAGAATTAATTTGGAAAGATTTTTAGAGTAACTATATCAGAAGCGATAGACGAAGCGGACAAGTCGTTCAAGACTTATGACATTAATTTATTCAAGGCTTCTGAACATATTTATTACAGCATTATAGATATGCACACATCTAAAGTTGATATGGACTGTATATATAGTGAATTTGATAAATTATTTTCCATACGTGATTATTATGACAATGATTTTAAGGAAATATTTTTAAACGGTATTTTAAAAGTTATAGACAACTGGGCAGGATGTGTTCATAATTTAGGCTTTATAGCGTTTTCTTCTGAAATAGATGTTTTTGATAAATTTATACCTAAATGCCATAGAGTTGACTGCTACAGCATATCACGTTCAGGTGTCACTATTAGTAAAAACGACTGGGACGTTACAGTACAAGGCTGTAATTATACATTAACTTTTGACGCTGACTATTATACTAAGAAGACAAGCAATATTTCCTTTAAGGCTGATATGCCGTCAGATACTGTTGAAAATTTTTTCTATATGATGTCCGAAGCAAAAAAGGTTGTCGAACTGTTTTCATATTCAATGTAGTTACATATATCCCCAGTATTTTTTTAATATTGGGGTTTATTTTTTTAAATAAAAGAGTTGACTTATTAGTAAATGTATGATATAATAATATTGTAAAAAAATAAAAAAATATAGGAGTGATTAATTATGATTTTTAGATGTAAACTTATTTGGAAATCCAGTAAATGCTTTATTTGTTGTTAGTGGCTATTTATGTAACAGTCCTGAAATTGATACAGGTGCTACTTTTACAGATGAAAATGATAATTATTTTGCAAGTGTTCAAAAATGCTGCTGAGATTATGAATATTAACTTTTTTTAACAATGATACTAATGATATATCTGAATATTTTATAAAAAGTCCTGTAAAAACTTTGGAAATGTGGATTTTACCTTTATGTAAATTAGGAAAAATCTTTTAATATTAGTTGCAATAGTAACGTGGTTATAAATTTTAATAACGTTACGAAGTCCATTACTGTAAATATGAACGATACATCTAGCAATGATATTAAGTTATTGGTGGATATGCTTACTCACTGCGAATATGCTGGAAGCATAGATTTTCACCTTGTTGAAAGCATTTCATTCAAGTATAATAAAGATAACTATTTTAAAGTTTCTAAAAAGGATAATAAATTTTATTTGGCTGAATTTTCATATAGCGGAATAGATATGAACTTTTTATATTCTGTTATAGATAGAAAAAGAGATTGGTAATTATGGCTTGGTGTCTGTGAACTGCCGAAAAGATTTTAAACTCAACTATAAAAAGTCTTTGGTTTGCAACAAAGACATCCATAATCTTATAAGTGCATTAAAAAGCCTTGCAGACATCTATTATATTTGAGAGAAGCCTTAATCAGACTGCAAATGAATTTTTAGAGCTTCTATATATAATTTGGTTAGCCAGTTTTAAAAAAATATATTTTTCTAGCCTGTGTAAAACGGGCTTTTTTTATTTTATAACTGCTAAAAAAATATTACAATATTATAAAAAAAGTTGACATATTGTATAAAAATATGATATAATTAGTCATAAATATAAATAAGAAAGAGGTATTTAAAATGAACTTATATCAAGAATTAGGAAAACTAGATAAAATTACTAAAAATAACATAGCAAATATTAAAAATCATACAGCCACATCGTTAGGAAGAACTATATCCGTTTTGGATAAACTAACATTTAATGTTGGGGACATTATTGTCCTTGACCGTGCTGAAAGCTGGACTGAGGGCGGGGAGTTCACTTGCGAGAATGAGGGTATCTTGTATTTTTTTTCTTTTGACAGCAATATTGACTGCCACAAGGTTGACTATGACATTGTGAATAATGCAAGTAGTCCTTGCGAACTTGATGTTGCAGAAGATTACTTTGATGTTCTTGGTACAGATAGTGATATGTATACTGAAATCGAGGTTGTATTGCCAGTCGGAACTAAGTTTCGTGTCAAGGATGTTGCCACAGACGCAGATTTTGAGGAAATGGGGTATTATGATGTAAGTTTGGAATATCTTGGGGCTTGACTTTTTTAGCAATATGTGATATTATTTATTCGATGTTTTAGATTTGTGTATTTTCCATATTTTTTTACAGTTATTTATAAAAATTAGGCTGGGTATATGCCAGTCTTTTTTTATTATATTTTTTTACTTGAGCTACATTTATATAACAAAAAAATAGACCCGCTTCACAGCAGTTCTATTTTTTTAATTACTTAACACCTAAAAATTAAGAAAGGAGTTTGAAAAATCCTTCAAAGTGAATTTTTAGATTTTCAATTTATACCATAGAAAATTTAATTTTTCAAAACTATTTATAACATATAGTTAGTATAATATTACTTTTACCATATTTTTTTAATTTATGTCAAGCGTTTTATAGCCATTTTAAAATGGAATTTTTATATTGTTTTTAGTTTTAAAAAAATTCCATTTAGATTAAGTTATTTTGAAAATATAATTAGTATAAATATTATAGACGCTTTATTTACTTTTTGTCAAGTTCTGTTACTAAGGATAATTGCCAAAAAGGAAGCAATAAATATTGTTGCTTCCTTATCTTATATTTTTATTGCTTGTTTTTGCTATTATGCAATGTTTCTATGACAGGGGTTACGACACATCCAATTATTAAGATAATGTTTGCAATACGCCACAGCGTTTTGATATAATTGCTGCTAGCGACATCATTTAACATACTTGCTGGGACTATTAGATTTAACAAGTTGTCTCCACTGATTAACTGAAAAATTCCAAATACGATTAATACCCCGCAGATAAAATAAATTCTAAACTTGTCATTTTTTATCATTAGGCTCAATACAAGTCCAATTGATACTAGAATTAAGCTCATATCTATACCTCCTTGTTTTCTTTTTTAATATTATAACATTTTTGCATAATAAATGCTATACTGTATGGTATATATTTTATATATTAATATATTATGTTTTATTATATTACTATATTTTTTTGTTTTTTTAATTTTTAAATATATTTACCTAACTTTTGAGAATATGCTGCATACACATTCTTTAAAAATAAATTTATTTTTATTTCAAAAAAATGTGTTGACTTTTTATATAATATATGATATAATAAGTTATATAAAGATGTATGATATACAATATAAAAAAACAATTTATTTCGGAGGTACTATTATGATTACAGTAAAAGATGTACTACAAATACAGGAAATTGAAAAAAACATTATCAAAAAAATAAATAAGTGTTTGGAGTATTATTATCCTGGCGAATATATTTATAATTTTTGTACAGTCTTGCAAAAAAATTATTACATCGAGAACAATAGATTAACAGATAAGCAGCTTGAATACTTGGATAAATATTACAATGATATGGAGAACGCTAAGGATATGGAACTTGATGAAATGCAGTCTTATTACTATGATGACTAAAATTATATAAGCAATGTAACGTATAATACTATATTTTGAATAAAAAAATTTTTTTGGAGGTTTTAATTATGATTACAAAAAAAGTTAGCAGACTTAACTGGCTATATACGATAATAAATTATTTAGGGGGTAATCCTGAAAAGGAAGACGTTGAGTTTGTTGAGGACTACAACGAGTATTTTTGAGGTTTTTAAAAAGAAATGTTGCAAGATGTAAATTTGATGAAGATACAGTTAGAATATATGTTGATTTTTGAGGAATATTTTTAACAATGATATACGTTCTGAATATAACAGGTTTATATATCTTTTGAACGAACGTTTTTGGTAAACTTTTTAAAAAAAGTCTAATAAGCGTAACTACATTTTTTTACGACGTTACTGGAAAAAAATTATTTTTTTCGTACTTTTATGATACTCAAAAAAACTGAATATTGACTTGCCTGATTTTACAGAAGATATTTTTTTATGTCAGGAAATATCTTAACAATGTCATTTGACCTTGATTTTTTTCAGACTTGGAGTGGTTGTCTTATAATTGCGATGTTAAGAAGGTATCTATTAACCGAACCAGTTCTTTTTCAGAACTAATTTTAAAGGATAAAAAAATGTCTACTTAATAGATTTACGTTTAATAATGGTTTATATATTGAATATATGAATTTTAAATCAAAGGTAAAAAAATACAGATAAATATATTCATCATCAGGACTTTAAACTTGAAATTGAAATACGTGATATTGTCAAGGCTGTATCACTTGCAAATTTTTGCATTAGATTATGATGTAGATTTTTCCAAATGACATTTTTCATAACCTTAATAAGATTTTTGCCTGAAATGATAAAAAAATTATGTTAAAAACTTATATGCTTCTGACAAGTTTTTATATGGAGTTGTTATGTATACTATGTCGGATAATCTTCGTGAAAAGCTCGGATTTGAAAACTGTCCTCTAAAAGTTTTTTTAAGCGATGTTAAGATGTATCTTACAAGACTTAACAAGTTTAGAAAAAGTGATACGAGCAGTATTAAGTTAAGATGTGAAGCAACTGTTGGAAATATACCATTTAATGCTACATTAGGAAAGCGTCTAGTAAATCTTCGTACAGATGAACACTTGACTGAATATCAAATATTAGGTATACTAAAGGAAGTTAAGAAAGTCTTGGCAAATTCCGATGATATTCTTATGAGCTGTAATATTAAGAATGTCTATGCTGGATTTCATATTAATTTGGTAGCACATACTCTTGATATTCAGGTTCATAAAAGAACTAATGTTAATTATCATTTATTCAAGGAACTTGCTAAAAAGGTTATTCTTAACGGAAAAACTATTTAACAAAAAATAACAAAAACTCTCCAGCTTTATACAGGCTGGAGCAGTTCACATTAGAAAGGACATTATATGAGAATTACTAATCTTGAGGAAAAAATAATAAACGATATTATAGATTTCTTTAACAGTTCAGACATAAATGACGCTGAATATAAACTTGTCTTCTACAAGGGGGTATTTAACGCCATTTTGCCGCTTAAAAAAAATACTCTTACATCTAGGTACATTGACTTCTTTTTTGAAAAATACGAAGCTCTTGCACAGTCTGAGACAGTTGACTTAAACTTGCTTAATTCATTTGGAAAAGAGCTTAAAGAGATGAACCTTAAACGAAAAGTTCCTAACCACAGGCAGTACATTGTAAATTTGTCAAATCCGCTTGAAAAGCAGATTGAAACTTTTGACAACTTCCAGCTTTTAAACTTTTCCATTAACCAGTGGCTTCGTGGAATTATATTAAGGCTTAATTCAGAAAAAGATGTAAAGTCGGTTCTTACAAAGGATATTACAAGCGACATCAAGGTGCTTTGCGTTTATATGAACCAGTCGCCTGTTGAGGAGGATATTATACTCGCTGTCCTAATGGAAAATATTTTGTCTATGGACGAGGACAATACTGAGTTTCGGTGGACGATTGGACTTAATAATGCTATGTAAATTAAAAAAGAATACTTTACAGTAAAGTATTCTTTTTTTTATTATTCATATGTAATACTCTGTGGTACAAGTCATAATATTTTAATCTGTAAATATCATCATTATATTTATTATATAAATAATATTCAAATGCTTTCAAAAACTATATTCATATATTCTTTAATTTTATCTAAATTTTTATATTGTATATTGGTAAAATTTATTCTAATATTTTTTTAAATGTTCCGTTTTCAAAGTTTGCAATATAGTATATTTTATTACCATACTGTATTTTTTTATTAATCTATCTTCAGCATTGTAGCCTAGTGATGTATATTCTTCTGAATTGGCGTCTAATATTTGTATCTGTATTTTTTTCTTTAATTTCGTAAAAATTATCTATATATTCCTGTATATTTTCTTCTGACATTTCTATTTTTAAAAATTTCGTTTTTTTATTTCTTCTAATATTTCGCTTGATATTGATTTGACAATGTTTATATTATGTAGAATACTTTCAAAAATCAGTTTTTTTGTTGTTGTAAACGTTTCTATTTTTTTATTTTAAAGTCTTCTGATATTGATATATTATACGTATAAAATCTGCCTTCGTAAAATGATGTTTCAATTATAATATAATCATCTTCTTTTTGGCTTTTAATTTCACGTTGCTTATTTGGTTATCTTCTAGTTTTTGTTATTTTTTTTCATTGAATTTATCAATGTATAATTCTGATACTAAATCTAAATCCAAGTTTGCTTTTTAGTTCACCCAATAACATATTTAATCACATCCTTAATTTTCAATTACATTGATATTATCATATTTTATAGTGCTTGTCAACTTTTTATATATTCTTTGTATTTGTTATTGATAGAATGTGTTAAATTTATTTATTCAGAAAAACAACTTAAGACCCTTAACAAGTTCTTGGTTTATAGTTATCATTTCAGATTTTTGTTTCAAGTTCCGTATGAAGTTTTACAAGTTCATTAAAAGATGAGCAGATTGCAATTCTTTTTACAATATCTCTTATATTTAAGTCTTTTTCCATAATAAAAACGTTTCCATAAGAAATTCTCTTACATATCTATTAGTCCCTTTTTCGTTTTCTCTCACAATATATGACAATAGGCTTATTTTTCTTTTTTTATTTTTTTCGTTTTCTTGTCTTATTTTTTTCGTCTATTATGTCATATTCTTTCATTCTTGACTTATAAAAATTTATCATAAGTTCCTGAAGCAAAAAAATAAGTTTCAATAATTCCTTTATGGTCTTTTAGATGTTCAACGTTCATTCTTTCTGCGAGAAAAATGCTTTTTATTTTTTTAATTATAAAAATCTAATATAAAATTATTTTCTTCAAGTCTTAAAAACTCATCTCTAAAAAAATTCTTCCATTATTGATAATGGGATTTTTATAAAGCCTTTCGTCATTTAAAAACGTTATATTTTTGATGAGAAAAAAACACAAATAAACTGTTAAAAGTTTTCAAAAATCTTTATTATCAATTATACAACTAAACTCAAAAATTATTATTAAATGTTTTATCTTCATAGTAAAGTTTTAAAAATATCTGCCGTTAAGCCTGATTTAATATTTGCATATTCCAGGGATTTTATAAACAGTTCTCCGAATGTATCGCATATTGCATTTTTGTGATTTTTTTATAATTTTTTTATAATTTTGAATGAGCTTTTTGCTTCCTAATTTAATTTCATATCTTATATTAAATAGAATATTTCTATTTTGCACATCTTTAATATTTTTTTAACAAGTTCAATGCCTTTTGGACATACTGTATCTTTAAACTCAAAATAGTCTATTATTATATCGTTCTTATTATCTCTTATAATATACATCTCTTTTGTAAAAAAATATTATCTAAAGGTTCATAATTTTGCAAAAATCGTCCCAACCAGTAAAAATCTGTACGTTCAAATATGATAATTTTTATTGTCGCAGCTTCTTTTTATAAATCTGCTGCCTTCAAATATTGACAATATGTCATCAATACTTTTATTAAAAAGTTTTTTTAAAATTAAGACCTATCTTTTTAATGCAAGTTCCCTCGTGCCTGTTGTATTCTTTTGTTCGATATTCATTTTATTTACCTCATAATTCGTCAATTAGTTCTTTATATTTTCGTTCATATAATCTATTTTCAGTATAGTTATTATATGAATAGTATTGAAAATACAAGTAGTATTGAAATGCTTTAAGAGCTTTTTGCTGTCTTTTTGTATTTGTTTAGTTATTCCGTAATATCTGTAACTTTGAACTTTTTACTGTAATATCTGTAAAATTTCCGTTATCATAAATTGCTGAAAATGTTATATTAAAGTTATATGTTAATTCTATTAAAAATTTTATCTGAATTATTATCCTTAGTTGTGCATATTTTTTTATAGGATAAGCGTTGTCTGGTAATTCTTGATAATTAGGTTTATTTTTTTATATCTTTCTCATAATTTTTCAGTATCATACTCTGTAATTTCTATATATGAAATTTCTCGTTTTATTTCCTGTATTATTTCATTTACTAATGACGCCATAGTATTTTCGCTATGGAGAATACTTTCAAAATCAGTTTTTACTTTAGTTGTTTGAAATTCTAATATGTTTGCTTTAAATTCATTTATGGTTATTGTATAGTATGTGTCACTTTTGTTAAAAATATTCATCTATATTTTCGTCACTCTCGTACTCATCTTCACTATCTTTGTCATTTGACCTAATAACAAATATATGTATTTTGTCATTTTCTTTTATAACTTTCATCTTTTTCGCAAAATTTCATCATCTTTTAATTTTTTTCTATTTTTTTCATTAAATTTGTCAATAAATAATTCAGATACCAAGTCAAAACTTATATTGTCAATATCAGATACCAAGTCAAAACTTATATTATTTGTTTCTAAATTCATTTTTAATCAATCCCTTTCATTTGTTATTTAATTTACTTTTATATTATCACATCACTTAAATTTTGTCAAGTTTTCGCTGTATTATATTATTTCTTAGTTTACTTTATTTACAAACTATGCTATAATATGAATATATTATATTTTTTTGAAGGGAGCTTTTATTTATGGAACTTACTGAAATTAAGGGAAACTTGTTTGATGAAAAAAACTTTTGCTGGAGACGTATATGTTCACTGCATTTCAGCAGACTTTGCAATGGGAAAGGGGATAGCCCGTGATTTTTGCAAAAAATATCCTGTATTTAATTATCAGAAGATAGCACTTAGGGACTACTATTTAAAAAATCCTAATGGTGTGTTTCTTGTAAGAATTGATGATATTCTTATAGCAAATCTTGTTACTAAGGAAAAATATTTTAACAAGCCTACATACGCTTCGCTTGAAAAGTCTTTAAGAGCCTGCAAGGATGTACTTAGTGAGCAAGGTCTTCCTGTTAAAAGGCTTATTATGCCTAAAATAGGCTGCGGTCTTGACAGGCTTGATTGGTCTAATGTTAAGCCTTTGATTGAGGATGTATTTTCAGATACAGACTGTAAGATTTTTAGTTTTTTTATTTATAATTTTTTTAAAAAAAGAGTTGACTTATTATATAAAATATGTTATAATAAGTTATCTAAAATTAAGAAAAGAGGTAGTTATAATGGGTGCTTATTATGAATATCAGTTATTTAAAAACGGAAAGGAGCTTGTCAGCTTCAATCCTATTGTGCTTGAAAAGGCTTTTGCCATAAAGAGAATTGTCTTAAGCGGAATGTCGTTCATTGAGCAGTGCTATATGGCAGACGCTACAACAGCCGTTCTTCTTGAACTTTTAAGAGATAACTCAAATACAGTAGTTAATACTGTATCTGACTATGATGACTTAGGTAAGTTTAAATATATGAATGACCGCTGGGGAAAACTTTTTAGCGACAGAAACTTTAAAAAAAGCAGCGAGCAGGACTTGATTATTGTTAAAAAGGTACTTTATGTTTTAAACGAGATTTGCGTTAAAGGAAACAAAGACTACGCATATAACAACTTTAAAAACTATTATCTAATCTGCGATGATAAAAAGCAGTATATTAGTCTTGATGTGTTCTTTAAGGACGCCGAAACTTTTAGCCCAATAGCGCTTCTTACAAGAAGCTCTGCATATAGTCTAGGCGGAGGAGATTTAAGGTTTAGCAGCATTGACGATAGTTATATACATCTAGGCTCGTTTGATGTCAGCTTAATAGGTTCTTTTAAAGATTTGCCAATCAGGCTCGATACCAACAAGCCTTGCAATTATGAAGATATTTCTGAAAAAATATTGCTGATATATCCATAATGTACTAATATTTTAACAAAAAATAACAAGAAGCAAACGCTTTTTAAAAAGCGGGAGCAGTTCACATAAAGCGTTTACTTTTTGTATTAATTCTATTATAAAGGAGATTTAAAAAAATGATTGTAAGAAAAAGAAGATTTATTAAATATATTAAATACAGTTTCAAATAAATATAAACTTGATGTTAAACTTTTACCGTCTGAGGACAATACTCGAATTGAATGTATAAACAATGACTATACATTCACTTATAACTTTGGCAATGGCGATATTTCAGATTTTATGGTACTAGCGCACAGCTTTAAAAGTGATTTATTTTCAGAACTTTTTGGCATTATAAATGATATGTCTTATGATATTGTAGAAGCCATAAAAGAAAAGGCAGTTCCTACAAAGGATATTTTGGCTGAAATTTTATCAGTTGTCTACTGGAAAGGCTTTTATGATGTATATACTGCAAATGGCTTTGTGACGTTTAAAATTTTAGGTTATAGAGTTAATATTGACAGTAACTTCAAGGTTTTTATCAGAAATGACGGGACATCTTTAAAGTTAGACGACTGTGACCTTATATCTAAAACTGTGGCTTCTATAAAAAATGAATTTTTGGAAATTAATTATCCTGATGAATAACTTATTTGAATACATCTGTAATAATTCAGATGTATTTTTATTTAAAAAAATTATATAATTTACTTGACATTATTTACAATATATGATATAATTACACTATGTAATATGCTTATAAATTACATTTTTTTGGAAAGGAGGTATATATTATGGCAAACAAAGCTAATAACAATAATCACGCTAATCAAAAAAACCCTAACTCTAAAGCCCATAAAAGCTGGAAGAGATAACAGGGCAAACCAAAAGAACCCTAACAATACTAAAAACTAAAGGATAATTTTTTTGGATTAGCGGCTTGAATTATTGAAAAAAATATTGAAAAAAATCAGTGCAAATATTTCTTAAATTTTGTTAAAACTTTTTATTTTTTTGTGAGCAAGAGTTCATATATTACTATATGAATATCTTGCTTTTATTTTTGTTGTCTTAAAAATGTCATTAGTCGTGCAATTAGTGATTTAAGACGCTGTTAAAAAAATAAAAGTTTAGATAATATAAAAAAATAGATATGCTTTTTTTACACATATCTATTTTTTTAATTCTAAAGAAAGAAGGTATATATCTTGAAAAAAATATATTTACCAAATACCTTTTTATGGCAGGTTTTTTCCATTTCACCGCTTTTTATATTATACCATAATGTTTTTATAAAAAGTCAATTATATTTTCATCATTATTTGAATTTAATATTTGCCTAGTGAAAAATATTTAGATTTTTAGTCCTTGTGTAAAAAGGCTTTTATTATTCCTGTTGACTTTACAATATGGAATATGTTAAAGTTACATTATTACGATATGTAAATATTACATAGTAAAGGAAGTGATATTAATATGGTAGATTATATAAAGGCTCTGTCGCTCTTGGAAAAAACGGCTAGAGGTCTTACTCAGGAGCAGCTTCTGGTAGTTCTTGACTACATTTGGCAGGGTGCTGGTCTTATTGCCGCTTTTTTTATTATAGTTGAGCTTGAAGACGTGCTGGACAGATTTACCTTGAAGCGAAAAAAAAGCGTTATGGCGTTGCTTATAGCAAGTGCCGCAACACTTGGCTTTAAAGAGTTCATTGTTTACAGTAACCCGCCAAACTACACTCGTAACGAAGTGCGAAAGGTCGCAAGAACCTTTGGAATTGAAAACCCTCAGAACCTTAAAGTCAATATTGACTATCTAAGAACAATTGCCCCAGCCTACATTACGCCCACTGACAATAAGAATACTTATGTCGACGACTGGGTCAATGATGTGCTTACGAAGTTCTATAATGATGTTAAGCCTGGCGTAGAATATGAGAAAATATTTCAGAACTTAAAAAAATAATTACGCTATTGACATATAGACTTATTTATGTTATAATCACAGATTTTAACAAGAAATAACAAGACGTCTCTCACTTCTATAAGCGGGAGATGAATTGTGTTTCTTGCTTGACACATATAGCAGAATATGTTATAATAAACATATCAGGGCAGGGACTGCCCGCAGAGCTTGGTAAACATATTTGGCTAGCAAAAGCAAATACTTCCCAAGAAGCTCCCAATTCTATAAGTGGGAGTAGTTCACGGAAACATTTATCCTTTTACATACGTGGTTTTATCACGTATTTTTTATGTATTTTATTTGACATAATTAATAATATATGCTATAATATAAACAAATTAAAGAAAGGTGTGAGATGATATGGATTATATGGAGGAAATGCAGACATTTCTTTTTATAGATAATAGACATATAACAGACGACAGGATATATACCCTTTGCGGATTTAAGAAAAGATATTTGGACAATGCTGCTGTAAGAGAGTATAAGAATGAATATCTTATAGGGGATATGGCTAAAAAGTTAAGCCCTCAGATAAAAGTTGAAACTTTTGCTGACTTTGTGTCAGTTTTTTATGACTGCTACGTTGACGACGCTGGAGTTTTTAAATGGGAAAATAAGACTTGGGATATGACCGACATTGACCGTGATATGAATACCATTGTTAAAAGCCCTTTGTTTTATGACAAGATAATCATTAACGGCAGCTTTAAGCCCGCTGACAGATACACAGAAGATGAAATTAGCAAGATGTTTTCAGATAGCAGCTTGCACTTTGCAAGTGCCGCTATGGAAAAATTTTAAAAAGGCTGTGATTTTATGAACATAAATTCTATTGTGCAGGAGTACAACAAAAAATTTGGAATTACAATCCTTGCAGTATTTGAAAATACGGCTAAGGACTTTACTAGAACATCTATAAGTATGATTTATGCCGACAATATAAAAAGCTATTTAAAAGGCTCTTTTAAAAAGCCTATATGCTTTACTCAAGGTGCAACTGATATTACTTTAATAGATGTCTATAGCCTTAAGGAAAATCTTCTTACGGATGTAGGCTATTTTGAGCGTCTTGCTGGAAACGGAATATATTTTGCTGACAGCGAAAAAAATCTTAACTTCAAGGAGCTTTTTGATTTTATGGTGACTGTGTTTGAAGATGAAAGACAGGTCGCTGAATATTATTTAAAAGAGCCTTTGGATTTATCTTGCACGCTTGAAATATATAAGTCATTATATAGGCTTATATATGCCAATAACGTAATGTTTTTAGAAAAATTTCCAAAAAGCATTTTGTCAGGACTTAATGAAGCCTTTGGCAAGAAGACGTTTTTAGACAACAGTTCGTTTATCGACTTTGTGAATGTGTTTGTAAGACATTGTCTTCAATGCGACAGCAGCGAGCATAATTTATCTTATGATGTACCTGACGACATAAGAAGTATTATCCTAAATATGAGACAGCAGTTAATATCTAAAGCGTCAGATACTAAATACAGGATATATGATGACAATGATTTTAAAATACTGGATAACGTCATATACACTCTTATTGAAAAAAGTTATTATTTAAAGCAATTAAGAAGACTGGAGGCTGACAATGGCGAGAAAAATTAAACCAAATACCAAAAACTATACTTCCTTTAACTGACAGCAAAAAAACCTGTGTTGAGTATTTTTTTAAACACTATAAACAGCTTAGGAACATAAAAGGTTCGCTAGTTGACGCCTTTGCTGGAGACGGAATGTTTGTTTCAGGAAGTTTTCCTAAAAAGGTTGTGATGTGTACAGAAAATACGGTTATTCGGGATTTTTATTTAAGCATTGGCTACCGTATGCTTATTGACATAAAAATGCTTGACGGCTATATATTTGGCGTATCTAGGACTTTAGATGAGAGAAACTTAATTATGGCTAAACTTGAAGACTATCTTAACGGCAAGATAGGATATGATGACCTGGGTGTTACAAGACATCATATTATAAGTAAGTCCAGCATATTTTATGCTCTTTGCAGGCTTGCTTCGTCCAGTCAGAATATAAAACTTGACAATGAGCTTAGTTTTAGCAATGCTATGCAAAGCCGTGCTACAGGAATTATTAATGTAATTACACCATATATTGCTGACTATTTTCAAGATAAACCTGTTTCATTTTGCAGCAGCATATTTGACTATAATATTTCAGATGATGACTTTGTGTATATGAACATACCTGCTTCACTGGATGTAGATGACAAAATTAATGCTGTCTTAAAGTTTCAGGGCTGTAAAAATGGTCTTCTGCTTTTATCAGATACGCCTGAGCATAGGGCTTTGCTTGTTGACTTTAAATATAAGGTTTTTTGCAAGAACCAGCTTTTTGAAAGCTGTGACATATCTTCCCATAAGCTAAAGAATACACTTGCTGTATTTATTAAATAGTGCAAGAATACTCGTAACTTTAGTTATGAGATGAATTGTATATAAAAAGTAAAGTTGTGGACGTAAAATGTCCTATACTGTAGAGGTGGTGTGGCACGCCTAAAAGAATAAGGATACCGTGTGAGTATCAAACTTCTTAGAAGATAATATCATATATTATCTTTAAAGCTCTCGACTTCCAGTCGTGAGTAGTTCACAAAAAAGAGAGGTTTTTAAAATGAATAAAAATGATACTATAAAGAGAGGATTTTTAAAATGAACACAAATAATATAATTAAAACTATTTTAGATACCAAAGTCAAATATGACAGCGGCTATTACTATAAGGACGACGATAGCGAAGCAACGCCAGTAGAGTATATTGAGATTGGCGCAAATACAGATGTATTATCCAAAGTCTATAACGGATTTAAGATTGAAACTTTGGCGGATATTCTGTATTTGGTTAAGATTTACGGAGACGATTATTTTTCAGGCGCATTTAAGATAACGCTTGCAGCAAATAATAATACAGATGACGTTATCAGCTTTGCAAAAACATTGTTCTGGAAGCACTTTAACTGGAATTTCTGTGAAGTCAGCTTAATTATTGGACACGAGACTTTTAAAATATCAAACAGTTCAACTGGATTTATGATAGAAAGCAAGCTGTTTAAAAAAGACTATACTTCGCAGTCACTGTTTTTATATCCAATTAACAGCATTAATTTTCCAGCCTTAGCTGTGAGCTATTCAGAGTTTACATATTGCCTAAAGGTTCTGTCAGAATTTTTGAAAGATGACAGAAACAATACAAATTTCAGGATTTCTGTATATGACGACGTCGTGACAATATCCTACATTGAATGTTTTGGTGTTACTTCGGCTCTGTATGTTATGGAAATTACGCCTAAGCGTACTAAGATTTTTGAAAATAAAAACTTATCCAAGATTATTTGCTATACAGATGATAAACTTGCGTTAAATGAGCCTTTAAGTGATGACTTTGAAATATATAATTTGGATTTTGCTGTAGATAAATCAAGCTGCGGCTGGAATTTATCTGAAATGTATATCGGAAGCTCTTTAAGAATAGCATTTACAGATAACTTTGAGACTGCAAATATTGAAAAAGCGTGGCAAGGTTGCAATGGACACCTGCCAGTCTAAGAAGTTTTACCGAATTTCCAAAGGCTCAAACTTTAGCATATACACTCCAGCTGAGATTGAATTTGTAAGAGAAGCTGGAAAAACTTTAAAATCTAAGTTTAATAATTTTGATTTTCAAAAGCCGTTTCTTATGTTTGAAAATGCTATACATACAATAAACGAATATAGGGCTTTTGAAAAAAAGAAAAATATATTGAGAACAGGGACTATGTGCTAAAAAAATATTTTACAGGGAATAAATAATTTGAATATTTTAGTCAAATATGCTATAATATATAATATTACAAAAAAATTAAATAATGTTGTTACAAAGGGAGTGGTTGATTATGACTTTAAAAGATGAAAATAATAAAATTAATAACGCCAAGCACAAAGACCCTAAAGCAACTAACGATAAGACCTTTACCACAGGACAAATTATTGCCGCTGGAGTGTTATTATTAGGTGCTATTTTGATACTCGGTATTATGGTCGGTGCAAAAAATATTTTTGCGTGAAAGGAGATTTTTTTAAATGGAAAATTCAGATAACAATTTAGATAACCTTAATATACCTAAAAATGTCCAGCTTGGGAATTTTAGGATAGATAAAGCCCTGATTAAAAGGTTAAAGGAACTAAGCCAGGGTAAAAGAATTTTGTCAGCCCTGATAAGAACGTGCATATTGGATTATCCGAGCAATGCTGACTGTCCTATGATAACGCTTCATCATAGGGCAGTTGTAAGCCTTAACAACGTTCCTATTGGAAAAGATGTTGATGACAAGATTACACGTCTTTCGATAAAGTGGAACGTGAGCAAGGCAAGGGCATATAATTCAATTATTAAATATATGCTTGATAACAGTTTAATAGACCTGGATAATCTTAAATAGAGTTTATGCTAGCGCATAAATTCTTTTTTTTATAGTCATTTATTTCAGTATTCCAGTACATCATATCTTTTAATACTTGATTTTATTAATTTTATATGCTATAATTTAAAAAAAGAAAGTACAGGAAAGGCGGTATAAAATATATGAATACTTTAAACTTGAATGACAAGCAAGTGGAAGCTGTAAAAAGCGTTGAAGGTGTCTATAACATATCAAGCGGGGCTGGAACTGGAAAGACTACTGTAGTTGCACACAGGATAGCAAATATGATTAAGAACCTTAAAATTCCAGCAGGCGAGATACTTGCCATAACATACACCAACAGCGCAGCAGAGGAAATGAATAAAAGAATAAGGGCTTTATGCGGCAAGGATGTGGAGTGCCAAATCAGCACAATACACGTATTTGCCAAACTTATGATTGATAAGTATTATAAGGGTGGCAAAAGCCTTATGTGGGCAACGCCTGATTTTTCCCAAAAGGCTTTGGAAGCTGTTACAGGGGTTGACAGGTTTTCTGCATTAAATGTTATGAAATGTATTACTGAAATTGAAAGCGGTCGTAAAAAGCTGTCTGAGTTCAATGATACTATTCAGAAATATTATAATCTATATGCTGACTTTTTAAAAAAGATAAAAAGGCTGTCATTTGACGGAGCATTAAACATATTAAATAAACTTTTGGACGACCCTAATGTGTTAGAAGATATTACAAATACATATAAGTATATTATAGTAGATGAATTTCAGGACATAAATACTATCCAGTTTGAGATAATTCAAAAGCTGGCGTCTAAAAATAAGAACCTTTTTGTAGTAGGGGACATTAACCAAAGCATTTATGGATTTAACGGAAGCGACTATACAATAATGAACGATTTTGAAAACTATTATCCTGAAGCAAAGACCATAAATGTAAACGAGAACTACAGAAGCGGAGAAAACATTATAAAAGTTGCAAACCGTATCTCTGAAAGCTCCGAGCTTAAGTCTGAGCCATTGTCTGCAAATAAGGACAAGACTGGCGCAATTAAGGTCATTATTTCAGAATATGCTGACGACCTTTACTATGACGTTGCCGAAAATATTACGCAGAATGTAAAAAATGGCGGACTTTACAAGGATAACGCAATTATTGCTAGAACTAACTGGGAGCTGTCTCAAATGGCAAAAGTATTAAAGCGACGTGGAATACCTTATGTGATTTACTCACAGCCTTATACGGAAACGCTTCATACAATGCACATTTTTGAGCATATCCTGTTTTTTGAGAATAAGCTCGATAACATTGGCTGCTATGACTTGATAACTAGATACCTTGGTCTTGCGTATGATGACATAGACGAGATATACGATGTCTGTATGACTGGAAACGCATTAAGCTACTTAATTGCCAAAGGCGACGAGTTCAAGGAGCTTGGGCTTTTAATATGGAGATTAAGGGATAAATATGTTGAAATTTCCGACAAGAATGTACGTGAAGTCATATCTGAAATCTGTCTTGTATGCGACCATATAAACGAGACTACGTATAAAAAGCATAATCTTGTGTACAGCGAAAATGAGAGATATTCCACATCGTATGACCTTGAAAAGTTTTTAGGTTCTATTGAGTTCAGCATTAAGCGTGGAGTAAAGTTTAAAGGCTTTGAGCAGTTCTCAAAACTTGTGTCTTCTTTTGACCCTACTATAGATACTGACGATGTAAAACTTTTAACAGGACATCGTGCAAAGGGTCTTGAATTTAAGAACGTACATCTTTTAAATGTGACCGACAACAAGTTTCCGCTTGTGAGGGATAATCCTATAAGCCAGTTTACAAAGGCGTCTTATGATATTGACGAGGAGCTAAAAATTGCCGAGGAGCTAAGGCTTTTTTATGTCATTATTACACGTGCTATGGAAAGCCTGACGTTATATGTTCCTACAAAGCAGAAGTCTTTTGGCGGCAAGACAAAGGATGTTGCCCCAAGCAGGTTTATTAAGGAGATAAGAAATCTTCTTGACGGCTGGACTGTAGCTAATAATAAATAAATTGACAAAGGTTTAATTAAATGCTACAATATTAACTGTCAGTTAAATCTGTTGTTTTCTGAAGTTGTTTTAACAAAAGAAGGAAAAAAATCTTCCATTAAGATTAGAAGATTTACAATCTTAGTTTTGACGAAGCGTTTAAATTTTATAGTTTGAACGCTTTTTTTATATTTATTTACTTGATTTAATTATTTTTATATGCTATAATATAACAAATAAATATGTGGGGTGTAAAAATTATGAATAAGTTTGGATTAAAGCAGCTGCTGTTTGGAAAAAGTTTTTCAGAGAGCCTTGAATTTATTTCAAACAGCCATAAAAAATTTGCCGATGTTTTGCTTAAGACGTATGAATTGGCTGAGACCAAAGGCGGGTCAGATACTGTTTTGGTATATGAGAGAATATCTTCATACATATTTTTGTTTGAAAAGAATGTATCAAGGCTTATTGCTGTATCTAAGATATTTAGCAGGATTTCTATTTGCGCTGTGTATGGGTGGCTTATGCTAGGTCTTGCAACTTCTAAAATTAATTTTTTTGCATATATCACAGTATATTTTATTATACTGTTGGCAACTTTAATTGTAGACCTTCTGACAGTGGAGGTTTACAATAAAGCGGAAGACCGTATTGCAATAGATATGAAGTCGCAGTTTGTTGATGTTCCCTTTAATAAAAACGGTCACTATGATATGGTAAGAGACCTTTATTCTATGAGAGACTTCTTACAGGATAACGGCAAGGATGTAGATATAAGCGAGGTAAATATGAAATGATAAGAAATACAGTAGTTAATGATATTAATGAGCTTATGCTTCACAGCCTTAATTTAATAGACTGCCTGAAAGAGCTTAGGAATATTACGGATAATGACTATACAAAGTCCAAGATTGATAGAGCCATTGATTTTCTGTCGTGCGAAGCTCTTAACTGTGACAAAGTTTTAAAATTTAACTTGTATAACAATATTTTAAGTGTAATACTTCTTATGAGTGCTGGAGCATTTTTGACTTTTCAATTTGATTACGGAGCTGTGGTGTTTACGTGTTTTGTGCTTTTGCTAGTTTTAGATATGAAGTTATCACTTGTATCAAAATTTGACGCTCTTAGACATAAGACTTTTGAATATTTTTTTCAGAAAAATATACAAACTTTCCAGCAAACCAGCTTGGATTTTACAACTTTTATGAAGATATTCAAAGTATTCTTGATGACACCAAGGCTATTTTTATGGAAAAACCCCTGACAAAGTTTTTAAAACTTTGCTCTAAAAATAAACGATATTTTAAAAATAATAACGAAAGGACAGATTTAATATGACGCAAAAAAATTAAGAAAACGATTTGAAACTGAAGATTTAATAAGAGATATAGTGCCGTTTAAAAAGAAATGCTGGATAACACATTCTTATATAAATTTCAGAAAGATTTGCTGGATAAGGCAGGACATAACTGGCTTTACAGAACTGATACTGGTACTGGAAAAACTTTTGTCGCCTTGCACCACTTTTTAAGGGAGACAGAAAATAAGAAAAAATTATATATAGTATGCCCCAAGTCAAAATTAAAGGAATTAGGGTGGGACTATGAGATACGTAAAATGGAGCTTCACTATAACATCAAAATAAATTACGAGACAGTTACCTATGGGAAACTGCGAGGTCTTGGAGTTGCACCTAAGAAATGGGAGGATGTCTTTGTTATTATAGACGAGTGCCATAATGTAAAAAACTTTACAAGTCTTCAGGGAAAAGGTGCATATCTTCTTACGCAGCAGTGTGCAGGCTTTGTACTTTTATCTGCTACGCCTGTTCCTCAAGGGTATAATGATATGTTCAACTATCTAGCAATGTTTGGGGCAATGTCCCATAACGACTACTGGAAATTTAGAAAAGCGTATGGTATATTTAGACCCGTTAAAAACAGATATACACATCAGTATTACGATGTTTTAGACGGATTTAGGGAAAGCGGAGAAAAAATCTTAAAGGAGATGTTTACATCGTTTTCAAGCTATCCGCTTAAGAAAAATGAGTGCCTAGACTTACCTAGTCTTGTAGTTCAAAGCGTTGTATTTCCTAAGTCAAGCGAATACAAGATTTTAGAGAAAGCTGGAAAAGAGCTTCTTAAATATGAAAAACATAAGGACTTTAACGAAGATGTCTTTGAGACTATATCGTCTCTTACTAACTTTAAAATTAAGGAAAGCAGAACGTTTACTAAACTTGATACAGGCGTTGGGCTTGATTACGTTACATCTATTGCAAAGCTAAGCTATGCTATGCGTCTTTACAGCAACTTGTCTGACAAGCTGGAATGGATTTCAGACTTTGTAAATGATACGTCTAATAACATAATAGTATTTTACAACTACAATGCTGAACTTAAAATGCTAAAGGATATGTTAAGCGCTCACGAGAAGAAAAATGACTTTGACGTGTATACTGTCGACACTTTAAAAGATACAAAGACTATGAGCGAAGATACACGCCAGAAAGTAATTCTAGTACAAATAATGAAAGGTGGTGCAGCACTTAACTTGCAATACTGCAATGAAGTCATATATATGTCTCCTGACTACAAGTACGGTCAATATGAGCAAAGCCTGGGCAGAGCCTATAGAAACGGTCAGAAAAACAAGGTCACTGTATATCACTTGAAGGCTGAAGGCACAATTGATGTAAGAATTTATAACGTTCTTGCTGACAGGGCTTATGTATCATCTGACATTGAAAACTTTGGTGCAGATGACGCAAGACGTATGGAGACTGTTTCTGATTATTTGTTCTTGTAAAAAATAGGGCTTTGAAAAAAGAGTTGCTTTAACTCTTTTTTTCATATCTATTATTTTATATTTTTTTGAAATATATGCTATAATACAGATATAATTTAATATATAAGGAGCTGATTAAAAATGGCTGATACTACACAAATACGTTTTAAATATGGCGAAAGGGAAAACGCCATTGAGATTGTTAAGCCTGAAGGCTATGAGAAGCAATACCCAAACTTATGGATTTTGACTTATGATGATGTCATACTTGAAATTGATGACATCAACCACGACTTGCAGGATTTTCTTACTGATTTTGGAAATCAGGTTATAGACAAGTCCGAAACATCGTTTGACTTTGTTAAGAAGTTTATCGACCACGGTATGCCTGTAACAAGCATTAATGTTTATGATACAGAGCTTGAGGACGACTTTAATACAAGGGCTGGGTATGACAACTTTGAAAAATTAATGGAGCTTACGACTGAAGTGCCTTTAACTTATGTGCCTACCATTAGATATAAGACTGACACTGTAGGATATGAGTGCGGGCTTGAACACAGCGCTGATGAAAAGGATAAGCAAAAGCCGTACTTATCTATTTTTAATAGTAAATACAATGAACCTAATGCTCTTGATAATGAAAAACAGGTGTGCCATTTTAAATATAATCCAAAAACTAACACCTTTTATGACGACTATGTAAATCTAAGCGAAAAAGATAAGAACAGTGACACAGCTATTATCACAGCGTCTATTGCAAGAGGTGCTTTTGACACCTACGTAGGAAACATAGAAAAGAATAAGGAGCTTGAGCGTACAAAGGAATATGCACGTCATCAGAAAAAACTTAAAACTTTTATGCAAGAACAGCTTGAAAGATTGGTAAACGGCGCTGCCAATAAGTTTTATTCTTATCAGGATAAAAAGCATAAAAGCGAAATGGAAAAGATTAATGACAATATAAAAAATTTGGAAGATGAGCTTAAAAATCTTAAAGATGAAGCGTCTAATAAGGAAAGCGCTTGGAAAAGCAAGGTTGCAAGCCGTGTCTTCAAGAATGTTACGTCTTCTAAGAAAATTAAGCGTCATAATGACCCTGACGTAAACGTCGAAATGAAAAAAAATGAGAAAGGTGTACCTGTTATAAGCATTGTCCGTAATAAAAATGGAGTGGTTGAGGAGCTTAACATTGAATACGACGGAAAATCCCTTAGCAAGTCATCTGAACTTTATAAGCAGTTAATGGAAACAAAATCGCCAAGCGACGTAATGGTTGTATTACATAAAAACAAGATTGGCGTTGAAAAAATGGATATTTCCCTTGAAAGCAATCTGCCAAGTTTAGTTCCTCAGCTATCAAAAGTGCTTCAGAACAGCCTTAAGACTTTTGGATATGACGGAAATGCTAACATCAAGGTAAAATCAAAATCAAACGATATTGAGTTTGGAACAGAATTAAACCTTGAAAAAGGTGAGGTTACTAACTGGAACTTTAAGGAAGTAAACACCAAACTAATACTAAGTCAGAATATAATATTGACAAGGACTTGACTGTAAAATCTGACATAGATGATACATCTAAGTTTCTAAAAAATTCAATAGACTACATATTTGATGAAATGAGCGGAAGTAAAGCTGACAAGTCTGATGATAAGGATAAAGAAGCCGATAAAGACACTGAGAAAAAGCCTGATAAAGAGAGCAGTAAGACAAAAGACAAGGCTTCGGATAAAGATTTGGAAGGCTCTGACGAAGTTGTTGTCAATGAAAAGGAAAGCGCAGATAAGGCTGGTAAAGAAGACAAAGAACATAAAGAAAATAAAGAAAATAAAGAGAATAAAGAAGATAAAGATATTACAGAAAATGATACTAAAGACGAATTATCCTTAACAGATGAGCAGAAGAAGTATATTGTTAAAGATTTTATGAAGCAGGTTAAAAACAATGCAAAAGATATTGCTGATAAAAATAATATCACACAGTTAAGTTTTTATGCACGTGATGATTTTTCTGAACAGCTGAAAAATGATGTTAAGGCTGACCCAGTTTTTTCTAAAATGGCAGTTGAGTTTCTTAATAGTCAGGATTTTGATATATCTGAAAAACTTAACAAGGCTAACATTACAAAAGATGTGTATGCCAAAACTGTAAAAGAGTTTAGCGGTTTTGCTCAGATTGAAAGCTCTGCAAAACTTTATGACACTGTCAGCAGTATGATGTCTTATGCTAAGGAAAAAATGCCTAGTGAAAATGATGTTGAAAGAGCTGTTGAGACAGTGCGTCAGAAAATGATTGATAATCTTGATACCAGTATGGATAAGTATACAGGTCTAGTTGAAAATCCAACATTTACTAAAATATCTGACCCTGACAATCCTGAAAATAGTCAGGCAATACCTGTAAGCAGAGTTAATGTTGCCAAGATTGAGACTGTGCGGGAAATTTCAAATATCTGCCAGGAACTGGTCGATAATGTAGATGTTTCTGATACTGTAAGCAATGTGCTTGGAGACAATGTGGATGACACATTGCAAAAGCATTACGAGGATATGCTTGAAGACAATGTTAGAAACGCTATAAAAAATGACGTTGTTGGAAGTATGAATAAACTTGAAATAACTAAACTTGATATTGATAACGGAAAATCAACAGGCAATTTAGATGTGAGAAAAATTATATCACTTGGAGAAGAACAGGAGCAGTATGTTGAAGATAAAGCTATGGAGGCTTCTTTAGCAGAAAGCTACGGAGAACCTGAACCAATTGACTATAATGACGGAAATGTTGATTTCCCTGAAGGTTTTTAGTAATCAAATAGAAAGGTTGAAAACAGATGACAGATAATAACAATTTAATTGACAAAATAGATAACTTGCTTGACTTTGACGGAATTACTCTTGCTGTATGGGGTATTAATACCCATACTGCTAGTAATTTTTCAGTCAGCTTTGATATTACGGCTTCCTGTATTTTTGAACTTTTATCATTTACAGAGGAGGAATATACCAATGGAACATACGATGTGACAGATGACGATATGTTTATACTAAGCTCGTTTTATGACGTGCTTATGAACTTTTCAGATTGCAGGATAAAATTTATAACGGATGAAGCTGTAAACTTATATGTGCCTTATAAAACTTCAAATGTCAGGCTATGCCTAAGACTTGTTAATCACGACTATGCTATAATGGAATATAGAAAAATTGTATTAAGGGAAGGCTCAAAAGCTGTAAGAGTTGGAATTTTTAATTATGATACGCTAGATTATGATGATTTTCCAAAAGATTTTGACCCTAGAAATCCCAAATATTACAGTTTTATGTGATTAAAAGGAAGTGATTTAAAATGTCTAATAAAAATAAGGATAACGCAAATAAAGTTGTGTCGGCATTGTTTAAGAAAAGTTCTAAAAGATTTCAAAGGCTTCGTGACTTGGAACTTGAAACTAAGCGCCACGCACATTATAATATCCGTGAGAGCATACTATGGTATGATAACTTCGACAATGAAAAAATACGTCTGACTGCTAAAAACGGAGAGCAGATAAACTTTAAGATAACAACTTCAAACCTGCCGCATTTACTGGGCTTGCAGTATTTAGCTGCTAAAAATAATGCAGACCCCAATAAACCAAAGCTGACATCTATGACTATGCTTGGTATGGGTATTAAGTTTTGTGATGAAGCGATTTACAGCAAGGTAAAAAACTGCGGAAATAATCCGTCTATTGTAAGAAGACGCTGCAACGGTGTCAAGCCGTTTTTTGAAAACTTGAAAAATGCGTCGCTTATTGACTATAATCCAAGCGAAAACGGAACGTCCACTATGAACTTTACTAAGGCTATTGTGACAGCCGCACCTAATGGAAAGACTTTAACAGTATTAGGCGTTCGTGAAAAAAGGGAAGCGCCTGGAGAATTTACATTTAACACATTCCTGCCAACTAGAAAGCTGTGCCAGTTTAAAGGTGGGCTTGACTTGTCAAACACTATTGAAAAGATAGAGGTTTTTGAAAAGAAATTCAATGAATGGCGGGAAATGTCATTTAATGAAGATGAGGATATGGTGCTAAAAAATGACTTTATTGTAGAGCATTTTGAAAATGACTTTGAAAATAAGATTAAAAGCCTTGTTATGACAAATAAGCTGGATGTGAGAGATGATACTCTAGTAATAACTCCGAAGCTGGAAAGCATATTGAAGCATTTTGACGATACACAAGGCATAACATCGTTTGACACGATGTCTTCTCTTGCTGGTATGATTTATAACGATATTAATAAAAATGATAAATATACTGAGCATATATCAACTTATGATACGTTGTCGCTTCTTACTGACGGATATAATATCGTGTCGGAAAAGGATGTAGGGCAAGACAGGAACATTAAGATTGATAAAGATTTTGACTATTAATTATAAGGAGTACAAAAACAATGATTAGAACTGACATTAAAAAAAATTCAAGGAGTGCCGACAAGACTGGCTCTAAAAAACGTGCAGGAAGCAATTACATTTTATCATTACTGTTTGTAATTATAGGCTTTACGTTATTAATTGTCTCGCTTATGTCGTTTATCAATACTCTTGACGACAACAAATTTTTACAAGCCTGTAAAAATAATTCAGTAGAACACGTTGAGGAAAATATTAAGTTTGGACTTGGCGACAATGACACAAGCGTATATAAAATTAGGCTGTCAAACGGCGTAGACTATAAAGTATCTAAAGATGTATACGACCAGGCTATGTCAGGAATATGCAAGTAAATTGACTTTGTTTAATTTATATGGTATAATCAATATATATTATTGGAAAGAAGGTATTTTGGAGTGGAAAAGAATTTATATAATCAGGTAAAAAAATACGAGGACAGGCTTAAATGCCTTAAAAAATGTCCCGCTATTGAAAGACTTTGGAGCGGAAGCAACAAGGAATATTATATTACCCAGCTTGAAAATGACGCCTGTGTGCTAAATCTTTTGAGCAGCGAAGGCATTTACAGGTTTATGGTTAGACCGAATGTAGTAAATAATATTATGTATGGTCAGGTGTTTTATTGTGAAACGCCTATTGGTGACAGGCAATATTTTGCACATTCAAGGGACACGCTTCTTGACATATGCGAAGCAATGAAAGAGGTTGCCAAAGTGTTTAAGATAGATGTATATATACCTAAAAAAATCGTAACAAATTTTTCTAAAAAAAGTTAAGTAAATGATATAATTTTGTACTGGAGTTGAACTGTTATGAAAGCAAGCGATATTATAAGAATTATAGGCTTTGTTGCAATAGTTGCTGGAATTTTGATTATTCTGCTGCTTACATTATTTGTTAAATAATGATATGTAGCTATGATAGGCTTTATATAAAGCCTATTTTTTTATTGCCTTTTAATTTGATTTCTTTATTTTTTTATATGCTATAATTATCATAAGATTTTTTTGATACTGGAGGTTCATTTATGGATTTTTTAAGATATGTTTACGAAAATTTGAAAAATTTTGACAGTATTTCAAGCGACCATATTCACTTAAAGCAGTTTTTAAATGTTGAAGATAGCGGCAATGATGAAAATTCTTATGCTGTAACGACATCATTTGTTGTAGGATGTGACGGCATTATAAAGTTAGCCTTACTAAACTGTAAATTTTATGACGGTCTTTATGTTTGGGAGATTTTTTCAATCTCAAACGAAAATTCAAATAAGAATATTGTTTGCTACGAAGGATATTTATTCGGTCTTGATGATACATTGAAAATTGACCCAATGTCGGAAGATGACCTTAGGCTTGTGGCTTTTGCAATCGACGACATCAAGTCTATTTTAAAACTAAAATAAAAAAAGCTGGCTTTTACGCCAGTTTTTATTTTATTTTGTCAGCTGGAATGTCGCAGTAGCTTCCTACCTGAATGTACGGAAGATGTATTCCCTTGACTTTTTGAATGTTTCCGTTTTCAAGCTGAACAAAGGTGTCTTTTCCACGCTGCCACATTCTTGTAACCTTGTAGTATTGGCAGTCGTTTAAAAATCTAGCATAGTCCCTGTTTTCTGAATTATAGTAGCCACCTATGTTTCTTAGCACAGTCCCTTTAGGTCTAAATATGATATTGACGCCCACAGATGAAAATGACAGGCTTTGCATAGCAAGTATTGCTACAATTATTAGTTTTTTCATACTATATCCTTTCTTTTTATCTAATGTTTTAATATCTTTAATTATATCACATCATTTAAAAATATTTCAAATATTTTGAAAAATATGCTATAATAGAATATGAAAATATGAAAATTGTTAAGAAAGGAAGTAGTGTGTATGTTTGGTAACGGAAATTACGATAAGAATAAAACAAAGAACATTGGTTACAAGTTCGATAACTTCTTATATGCGATGAATGGGAAACCAAGTGAAGTTAATGACCTTGTCGAACAGGGTAACTATAGTCAAATTTTATCAGAAGATATAAAGCGTGCTATGATTGCTTCAGAGCGTATAAACAAGTCAACAGGAATTTTTAATCACAACCGTGACTTCGGATTTTTAAAAGCCCCTAGCATTGACTTTGAAAAGTTGAAGAATAATGATTTGGAATATATGGATAAATATACAAAAATTATGAAGCGAAGAATTGAGCGCTCTGAGTTTTTGTACGACAAGACCTACCGAGGAGGAGAATATGCGACGCTTCGCCGTGAAATGAGCAAGGTTGTTGAGAATAAGAATAACGGAAGTTTTTTAAATATAAGCATAAATCCTTATGCCCTTGCAAACTTTATTATGCTCAATGGTCTTGGAACTACTCTTGCTATGCCTTTTAAGCATTTAAGGGATAACTTTGACGACTTTGTTTTAACACCTCTATATATGGCTTCTGACTTTGCTGATAGACTTGGTCTTATGAAGCTGGACAGAGATGCAGTTAAGCGTTATAACCAGTTTGAGGAAGGTGCTGAATATAAGCCTAAGAATGACTACCAGCAGGTAGAAAAGTTCATACAGTCTGAGCGTACAAATTCATTTGGCTACAAGTCTTTAGCCAAGGACGCACTTAACTTGGAAAACTTAATCTCAAATGAGGACAGACACCATACTGAGGAGCTTATCAATAAAATGATTGAGGAAATCAGATATTTTCTTTTTCAAATTCAGCATTTGACATATATGACAGGTTCAGACCTAGAAATGTGATACGGTATATGAAAGAAGATGAGCCTGATAAAATTCGTGAGCTTGGAAAGGTTGCCGATATGATGAACGAATATAATCATCTTGACGACTGGGACACAATTAAGGTTGGGGATGTTGAGTATTCCAAGAATGACTACTTGCAGCATATAAAGGAAACAATAACTGACGCATTTGACTTTACCAAGGTTGGTAAGGTTGCAGACTATACCCAGTTTGAAAACTACGGGGCGTATTCAGCTAGAAATACCGACTATGACTGCGAAGCCGAAAAGAACTCCAAGCAAATGGTAACTGAGCAGATGATAAGAAATGAAATTGCAGAAGAATTTCAGAAAAGAGGATATGATGTAAAAGACAATGAGCTTGAAATATCTTTTGACAATGACACATTTTCTATAAAAAATATATCGCCTATTGGCAGCTCAAATGATTTTGCAATGGAAATATCAGACGATTATTTGGGAGAAGACGGAAAAATCGACCTTGAAGTCTTGCATAATGCTCTTTTAAATGGCACTGTTGAGCCGTTTAATGAGTATTTGGATAAGGAATATCCGCCAATTGACAACGACCTTGCTAAAAGTAAGCGTAACAAGGCTTTTGACTTTGACTTTGAAGAACCTTTTGAGTTTAATCTGAACCCTGACGACTATGCGTTTGTCTATGAGGAAAAGATGAGACTTAAAGACACACCTGAATTTTGCGCTATCACTAAGTTCTATGAAAAAGCGCTGGGTAACGTGCTTACTAATGAGCAGATTGAAAGCGCTATCATTAATACGCTTAATAAGAATACTGGCAATGATTTGTCAGATATAGATATTTCAGCTATGTCTGATAATTTTGACAAAATTTTGAAAAAATCAATAGTTACAACGTTTTACAATATGGAAGAAAAGAGCGGTGTTATGTTAAATGACAAGCAGATGACAACTCTTGACGGCTTTATTTCTGACATAAAGGATATGGCTAGCCAAAGACGTGCTGAAATTAAGAAATCAGAAGAATACAAGGATAAATACGAAAATGATAAGAGCGCACGTAATACTAGCTTTGACGGAACTTATGAAGGAGGAAAATATAACAGCCGTGAAGACGCTGAACGTAACGTAGACCTTTATAACAGTGCTGAAGCTACCCGTATTTATGAGCAGAACCAAAAAGACAATCACAGAAATGATGACAATGACTATGACAGCAATTCTGATGTAGATATATAATAATTTTAATTAAAGACAGGAGATGATGACAAAATGTTTTCAAAAAACAGACTTAGTCAGAAGATGAAAAGTTTCTTTAAGGACAGAAACGTAGTACACGACAAGGAGATACGGAATATGTTTGATAAAAAATTAGATTTTTCTGACCCATTGTTAAGAAATTCGGTAAACGACGTCATACTTGAAAATGATATTGCAAACACCGTAATAAAAAAAGGGAATGACGTTATTTACACAAGGGATATTGACCGAGCCGTAGATTTTGAGATAAATAACGAGATGTCAAAACTGACAAGACAGAAAAATCTTAACGACTTTTTTAAGGAATTTAAAAAGGATATTGGAATATACAATAAGCCATACACCCACGAAAAGGAGTTTAACGACGATACTGCCAAGTGGCTTTATCACGTTGAAAAGCGTTTTCTAAATAGATACTTGGATGAAAAGGAGCTTAATGACTACAGTGCAAAGGACTTATACCTAGTTCCTGATAAAACTCGTGGATTAACTCTACAAAGCCTTGACGGCAATGTAGATAAAAGCCTTGATATTGATACAAAAATTAATAATGACAAGAGCTTTGTTGAACTAGCAAAAGCAAGCGAACTTTTAAAGGAAATGGAAAACAGCAAAATGTTTAAAGGGGAAATCAACGGCAACAAGTATTATCCTCAAATTGTTATGGCTGGTCTTGATGACAAAGGGACAATCCAGTTCGGAAAAGACAATGTAGGAAACAATATAGCAATTGTGGGTATGAATAAATTTGGAATGTTTATGCCGTATACTGCAATAGATACCGAAAAATTTAATAATAAGACTGATACGGCTTCATTTTTGGCAGGCTGCCGTGAGCCTATAAATAGAGCAAACAGGCTTTGCAATCAGATAAACGAGAAGACTAGAAACAATAATAATATTAGAATTAAGGATATTGCAGGAAAAGGTAACGGATATACTGAAATATCTAAAACTGAGCTTAATAATTCAAGTATGGTAATTGTTGACAGATTTAAGGATATGTCGCTTGAGGAACTTATGAACAAGGACAGGCAAAATGAGTTTCCGTACCCTGATTTTGCAAACAGAATTAACCAGGGTCTTGACGCAGACCTTGAAAAAGTTGAGGTTGAGGAAGAAACTTTGGAGGAAGAACTCTCAGAAGACGAAAAGGAAAAACATTCTACTGGAGGTGTGCCGCTTAAGGCTAAGAATGACAAAGACCTTGACGGCGTAGGAGACGACGTTGACCCTGAGCCAAATAATCCTAAAGTCAACGGAAATTCAAGCTATGATGAGCCTGATATGGAAATATGATATAATAATTAATAAAAAGGAAGTGATTTAATATGTCTACAGTAGACGTTATATGGGACAGCCCCGATAAAGACTATATTGAAAATATATATACTGAGTGCAGTAATTTTAGAAAGGTTATATTTGACAGCGACAATAATTCTGAAGTGTTTGCATTGACTAAAAAAGATTTTGAAAATATAAAAAAATCAGAAGTTTTTTTGCAAATGAATAAGAACAGCTGGAAAATCGTCAAATATTCAAAAGAATTTTTAAAGGACGCTTACGACATAGAATTAGTTGAAGATGACAACAAGACAATAGACTATCTGCTTTATGTCGACCACAATATATATAACGCTGGCAAACAAGAGTATTTAGACGCAGAAAATAAAGGACGTGATTAGAAATGGCATATTTTGAGGAAAATGCAAATATTCAAAAGCAGCTTGCTAAACGTGCAAAGGAAATTGAAAAATTCAAAAAGGACAACCCTGAACTTTACGAAAAAATAAGCGGCAATCTGTCAAGCCGTCAAAGGGTCGCTGTTGAAAAGCAGCCGCCTTTAAAAATTAAGTTCCAGGAATTATATAACGGAGATACCACTAGATTTGAAAAAAGGCACTATGCTGATGTTACAAAGGAGCAGCTTAACCGTGTTGTGGAAGTTGCGAATGAAGTTACTGCAAAAAGAAGAACTGACAGTTATGACATATATGTTATGACAGATGAGCAAAAGGATTTAGCAAAAGAGCTTTATAACAAGTTTATCGACAAAGGCTCTACAACTATTCCTTATGAAAAGATAACGCCTATTTATATAAAAGAAGGAAATTCTTCTCCGTTTATATACTTTACGACACTGGACAGTGACTATGCCTTCGATACTAGGCAGGACGACAACTCTTTGACACATAAGTTTACAAAAGATGACCTTGATAATACAGAGCTTTTAAAAGATAGAAAAAGAGTATACGCTATATGTACAAATGAGCTTCCTGATACGTCGTATTTTAGAAGTGCCTACGACCATTTGCTGCGTGTAGGGTTTGACAAGGACTACGAATATATATCGAATAATAAGGATGTTAAGCCTACAAATATTAAGGAAAGTCTCTTGGAGCATACTGGGGAAATTTTTGACAATCTTAAGCCTGTAGGCGCAAGCGACAAGACTTTTGAACTGTATGACAAGTTTTCCAGAGAGAGAAAAATGATAAAAGAACATCTCGATGACGGATATGAAATATATGAGGTGTCAAAAGGTGCTAAAGGAATATCTGATATATTTAAAAATCTTAACCAGTCCAGCAAGTATCAGCTATGCTGTGCTGTCTGCGGTGTGTATTCCGACATATTCGATACTATTTCTAAAAGCTCAAAGGTAAGCGATAGAGATAAAGAAAGAATGTCTAAAGTAAGCGAAAAGTTTAAAGCCTTTTCAGAAGATATTGCGCAACTTGACGCAGATACTGTATATGAAGCAGATGACCTTTTTTACAAATATGACATTACCCTTAGTATGAATGACTTTAAGGAGGATATTGAAAAAAGGCTTGGGTATGAGCTGCCTAAAAATCATCACTTCATTGACTTTAAGAATGGAAATGCGTCGTATGTGACAGGCAATATTACAAGCACCCCTTTAGAGCTTGAAGTTATTGAATTTCATCAGGACTTGTCAAATGGAGCATTAAATAACGCTGTTTCTTATATGAATGAAAATAACGCCAAGACTGTCAAGCCTAGATGTAATCTACTTCTTATACACCCTGACAGCAAGAAAGCCGCAATAGCAGCCTTAAATAAGCACATTGAAAAAAAATTTGACAGAGAGTATGAGAAAAGCGTTACATACGCAAGCTATGACGGAAGGGGCTTATATGGAAAACTTGAGATAATTCTTGACAAATATAAGGACGTCATCAACGTTCAGAAAAATCTTGAACATACCGTCGACCAAAATTTGGAGTATGCTTCAATCTTTAATACCAAGAAAAATATTAATGTCAGAACTCAGGAGAAAATGGAAAAATCCAATTTTAACAAATATTTTAATGACGTTGAGTTTGACAACGATGTCGAATTTGAGAGCTTTAATTCTAAAAAGCAGATTGGTAGAATGGAAGGAAAAGCCGCTATGGACGACCTTGAAAAATCAATATCCGATATTGCGCCAATTCTTAAAAAGGCTAAGTGCGAGGATGTAAGCCTTAAGTTCAGAAAACTTGGAAACTTGCAGAAAAAGAACCATAAAGGAATTGTAAACGGAGTATATATCCCAGCCCATAACTGTATAGCCGTTGACATCAATAACGACAAGGCATACAGAAGTTTAGTTCACGAAGTGGGACATAGAATTGACTTCACGCTGGAAGATAAAATGCTATCCAGCACACGTAAGTTTTCAGACGAGGTTGGCTCTATCTATAAGCAGACTTATAACAGAATTGCTAACGACGGACACCACGAGATAATGAAACTTTCATCATTAAAGGACTACTTTACAAGCGGTACAGAAATATTTGCAAGAAGCTACGAGTTTGCTTTGCAGCAGCAAGGGATTGCGTCTGACTTTACAAAGAGCGATGACGAGATGAAGAACTGTACGGCAGGATATATCTTTAATGAAATGACAGACGATGAGAAAAAGTCAATCTGCAACTATATGGAAGAAGTCGTAGGAATTTCAAAGGATGTCGAAATGGTTCTTGAAAACCGTGCTAAGCGTCTTGGGTCAGATAAGGAAGATAAGACAATAGATGAAAATAAATCAAAGGACGATGTGCAAAACGATATTCAGGAAGATACCGAGGTAAAAGAAATATCTGAAAAATCTGTAAAAGATAACACTTTTGAAGATATGTCTAATTATAAGATTGGCAAGCAGCAGTCGTTGTTTGGCAATAATGATGACTTTGATAAATAGACTAAAAGAAAGCAAGACTACTAAAAATCTTGCTTTTTTATATAAAAAGAAGTTGACATTTTTCATTTTATATGCTATAATTACAATGTAATAAAACAATAGATAAGGTGGTAAAAATTATGGAAATTAAATCAAGCGTAGTGCAAAGTTTTAAAGGTTATCTTAATAGTGTGGAGTTTGACAATGAAGCTGTTTTCAGAAGCGTTGAAGCAGTGCTTTATGAGATTGATAACGAGTTTGAAGACATCTCTTTAAAAAATACGTTCATTGAAGACTTAAGAAATGCTGTTAATACGGTTTATTCTAAAAGCAATTGGAAGATTGACGAGATAGAAGACCACTTGACAGACTGTGTTGCTCGTGCTGAAAGTTTTAGCGAGCTAAAATTAAAGGTTGACTATTACGAAAACGTGTTTGAAACTATAAATAACAATATAAAAAACGGCTCTTATTTGGCTATGTAAATTTATGTGAAAATGTGCCATACTTAAAATGGCACGCATACTTATTAAGAAAGGATTTGATTTAAAATGGGAAGTTTTTCTTGGATTAGAGCCGACTATAATGTTTATAATCAGGCAAATATTGTGTATGGTGATAAAATAAAAATACTTATACCTAGGGAACTTGGAGGAGGTTTTATTGAAGGTGTTTACGGTGATTACGGGCTTGTAACTGATAACAAAGGTCAGAAATTTGATATTTTAGAGCTTGTCGCAATATGGAACTCTTTTGATATTCAGCGAGTTTTGAGACAGCTTGGGCATTATGACGTAGGGAAAAAAGGCATAAGCGATGTTACAAAAACAGTACGTAGATATGGCATAGCTATTTCCTGTTATGACAGCGACCACGCTAGAATAAAATATCCTATAAAGATAGTGGATGTTTCTTTTAGCGGTTCGTATGAGGACATATCTACATTTCGGCAAACGACCCTGTGCAGGGATTTCATAAATGGGGATTTTACGATGACCCAAGCCTGTTTGACGACCCTCAATACTTGGACTATAAGAAATATATAGAGGACTTAAAAGATAAGCCACGTGTTATTTCAGACAATGAAGCTGATGTACGGCTTCAAAAAGTTTTAGATATAATAGGAGGTTTGGTCTATGACAATTAATAAAAAAAGCAAAAATATAAGAAAAAGAATATGTTATGACTACTATTTTATGCCGTCAAATTCTAATGGAGATTTTTAAGTTTAGTGGAGAATTTATTGAGGGAGTTTCACTATGTGTTAAATTTAAAAATTTTTTTATTAACGGCAAGGAAATATTTTACAAAGATAATGAAAAAGAAATATTTTCGTATGGCTCTCGTAAATTTTATCCTACAAATTTCATAAAATGTTATTACAACCCTAAGACTGGCTGGTATGAGTTCAAGAAAAAAATTCAGAACTTTTTCAGCTTGCTAAATTAAACGGCTTGGATATACGAATTGAATATATAGAATATGATTTCTATAAAGACTTAAAAAAATGAAAGTTATCCAATAAATATAACAAGAGATGAGTTTTGCAAGATACTTAATAATAAAGAGTTTGACAATGTGGATAATATGCCTGCTCAAACTTTAGCATATCGGCTAGTTGATTAAAAAAAATATGGTCGCACACTCGTTGCTTTAGCTGTGAGTTAGACTATTGAGTATAGTCAGCATATATAGAAATATATATATATGTAGTGGTAGCAACTTAAAAAAAGCTATATACTATATATTAAGTAAATGGAGGTGAAATCAAATGGAAAAAAATCATATAAGTTCAGATTTTATCCAACTAAAACTCAAATAGAAAAGTTAAATTGTACTTTTGGTTGTGTAAGATACATCTATAATCATTTTTTTTAGGTTTAAAACAGGAATTGTATGACAAAGAGAAAAAAATCTATGTCATATAGTGAGTGTAGTAAAGAATTAACAGTTTTAAAGAAAGATAAAAAAATGGCTAAAAGATGTAGATAAATTTTCTTTGCAAAAATTCTTTAAAGGATTTAGATAAGGCATACAAAAAAACTTTTTTTAGCGGAAATGGCTATCCAAAGTTTAAATCTAAGAAAGGTAATAGAAAAATCATACAGAACTAATTTTACAAATAATAATATAGAGTTTTTTTAGATAAATTGATAAAAGTACCTAAATTAGGAAAAATTAAAAAAATAAGAGATAAGATGAAGCCGCAAGGAAGAATAATAAATGCGACAATAACACAAGCACCTAGCGGAAAAATATTATATATCTCTATGCTGTACAGATGTAGAAGTAAAAAAACTAGAGAGTACAAATAAAAAAATGTTGGAATAGATTTAGGTATAAAGGACTTTGCAATTACCAGTGATGAAACCTTAATAGAAAAATCCAAAAATATTTACAGAAATCTTTGAAAAAAACTAGTTTTATGTCAAAGAGAACTGTCACGAAAAACCAAAGGGCAGTTCAAATAGAAATAAGGCTAGAATAAAAAGTGGCAAAATGCTATGAAAAAAAGTAACAAATCAAAGAAAAGACTTTTTGCAGAAATTATCAACAATGCTAATAAGAAAAATATGACATTATCTGTATGGAAGACTTGCAAGTAAAAAAATATGGTAAGAAATCATAAATTAGCAAGAAATATAGCAGATGTATCTTGGAGTGAATTTAATAGAATACTGGAATATAAAAGCAAAAATGGTATGGAAGAACAATAGTAAGAGTGGATAAATTTTTTTGCAAGCAGTCAAATATGTAACTGTTGCGGATATAAGAATGAAGAAGTAAAAGATTTAAGCATAAGAAAAATGGACTTGTACATTCTGTGGAGCTGTACATAATAGGGATATAAATGCAGCAAGAAACATACTAAAAGAAGGTCTAAGAATATTGGAAGAAAGTGCTTAAATATATAAATATATGAACCGTAGGAACTATGGGGATAGCTTGGTAAATTTAGTTGGCTAACAAAAGCAACTACTACCCAAGAACCTCACGACGCAAGAAGTGAGAGGTTCAGTAATTATGCTATTATGTTATTATAAAAAATATAAATATTTGAAGCCTTTTACTGCAAAAAAAGGCTTTTTTACGAAAGGACTGATTTTCTATGAATAATGTCGTCGCAGCTGACAATTTGGATATGCTGCTAAGTACAGTAAAAATTTTAATATTAATCTCTATGTACTACATAGGACTGCGATACCCTGATGTAGACTTGAAGATAAAAGCAATTAAGCACCGAAGCATTGTTACACATTCATTCTTTTTGCCTGCTGCTTTATTTATTCTGCATTACACAGGTACGCTAAGCCTAATGTGGAAAGTTAAGTATGATATAACAGGAGTTCTTGTTGCGGGTCTATGCTTTGGTATGACAATACATTTTCTGTACGACCTATGCCCAAAAAGATTTGTTGGAACTGCCTTAATCCAGCTTCCGTTTGAGTACAGAAAATATAAAAGCTCATTTAATGCTGGGCAGACTGTAGGCTGGTTTATACTGTCCTGCTTAATTCAGGCTTTAATTTCAGTATACTACATATCCAGCGAGCTTGAGCTTATTGTACTTCTTATAAGCGTTGTAGCGACACTTGCTATAAAACGTAACAAGGAAAAAGGTTTTTATTCTGTAATTGCAATGTTTATTGTAATTTTTGTTGCAGCGTTTTATATAAAGGCTAATGTGCTTATGTAATTTTATGTAATTTACATTAAAAAGGAGCTTTTTTTATAGGCTCTTTTTTAATGCTTTAAATAGTCTATCTCTTCTTGATTTTATTAAATAAATATGCTATAATTGATTTATAGCAAATATATATATCGTAACATTTTCAAAAAGGAAGCATTAAACTTCCTTTTTGGTGTTTGTTATAATTGCTCAAAACTTAGATTATTAAATTTGAAGGGAGATTTTAAATATGAAAAAGACATTTTTAACTGCCATTATGATTGCAGCTTTATTTTTCCTGCGGAAAAAAAGAAAAATAGCAAAGCACAAGCTAATTCTGATATTAAGGAAAATGTGGTGGCAGGGACTGCTCAAAAAAACGATATTAAGTGGGACTTGACTACTAAAAATGGTCTAAAAGTCAAGTTCATAAAGGCAAAGGACAAAGTTCAGGCTGAAAACAGGACAGCAGATATGGTAATTGCACTTGTAAAAAGAGGATATAGTGTAGACCATACTGAAACTCAGTATTTATCGAAAGATAAAATGTATGTCGGAATTATTTATGTAAATCCTAAGCTAAAAGCTACACCTGAGCAGATACAAGCTGTAAACGGAGTGAAGTAGTATGATTATCAGAAAAAATAAGGACGGCACTGCGTCTGTGCAAAATGCAAATGACGATGATAAGTTAAAAAAAGATACCATAAATATAATTTTTGATGAGGAAAGCAACCCGAATAAACTTCAGATAAACTTGAAAGATACGCCTGTATTTTTATTTTCATTATATAACCGTAAATATGACTTTTACGGAAAACTGCCTGTCTGCAAGATAAACGATATTGTAACATTCAATGTTGTAACATACAGCTCTGATATGGTTAATGAAATACTGGATAACAAGTTGATAAGGGAATGGTTCACGCTATGCAACCTTATCGAGTTTATCAATAAGAACTTGTCATATATTTCAGGAGAAAAGCCTATCTATATTGCAGATGTAGGTGCTTATAAAATGGTGCAGCTTATAACTCAGCCAAGTTCAGATGAAATGGACGCACTGAATGTATATTATGATAAAATTCTTGATGACAGGAATATTATTGAAGATATTGCCACTCATATTGAAAGCGGCACGCCTTTTACTAAAAGCGAGCTTCAGATAGGATTTCCCATATTCAGGAAAAAAGGTACGCCTTATTCAATAGACTTTTATAAGAATGACTGGTATTTTTCCGTCGAGTATACTAAAGATACGCTAACAGGAACGCCTGCAATGTCAAAGCGTGACAACTTTTTTGAAAAAATTGTATACGCTGACGGCTCAAGGCTTGAGTTTTCAACATTTGGACTTCCGCTTGTAGCAAGTCAGACTTTTGATATGTTTGCAAAGAACGATAAAAAGGACATTGAGGAGATACATAGCCATTTTATTAATAATGTAATGCTAACATTAGTGCTTCATTCCCAGTATACAAGTTTTTATAACACATATAGCAAACATACTGATGATAACGGTTCATCTGATAAGAAGGCTGTTAATATATTTGACATCGAAAAAGAGGTCAACAAGAAATTTGAGAAAGTGTCCATAGAAAAAAGAACTTCTCAGGAATTTTTAAAGGAGCAGTTTGAAAAGGCTGTCGTCAAGTATGACGTATACCCTGAGCTTTTAAACGAGACAATTAAGGAAATCAAGGAAGTCTATGTAAGAGATGACAACCCTACTGTAAATAACGGCTTTATTTTAAAAGTCAGATTTGAAAATAAAAAAGAGATATACTTTAAAATAGATGATATTCTTACTCAAGGAAAGCAGGAATACGTCGAGGAACTATTATTTGGATATTGTTATATTATAAAAAGCATAGCGTCTATGCTATAATGAAAGGTGGTGTTTTACAATATGCTTAAATTTATTTTTGTGGCTCTTGTGCCAGTTGCAGTAGCTGTGTTTGCCGTTAATTACATCTTTAAGAAAATACAAAGCGCACTTAACTTGCCAATATCTGTACCTATTGGACATAAACTTATTAAGAGCAGGCAGATTGTTAAGATAGAAAATCCGACGCTTTTCAAGGTTTCTGAAAAAAGAGGGTTTTCACTTTTAAAACTTGTGCCTTTTTTAAGACATAATATAGGGCGTACTAGGGAATATTATATTGCGCCAGCATATATTGTGCCTTTTGACAAAACTTTATTAAAGTTTAAGCGAAAAATGGAAAAGAGCGACTATTTCAAGCTGCTTCTTGATGATGACTACAGAATAATTTCAAAATGCGTAGGTGTTGAAACTAGAGTTGTTGGCAACGAAAAAAAGCAGGTTGAGCTTCACAACTTATACATTATGAAAAAAGGCGGCTCTAAATACGGTCTTAGCGATTTTTCCATAGAGTGCATAAAAAAACATCTATATGAAGTTAAGAAGCCTGAAAAAATGCTGTCAGGCGGTCAGATGTACTGGAGGGAGTTTGCTAAGATTAATAACATAAAATAATGAAAGGCTGATTATGAATGATAAAATAAAAAAATTAATAGAATGTCCGTCATTTAAGAAACATAATGACATAATATCTGTCATTAAAGTTATAAGGTCATCTGATGACGAGTACAGAGAATTTAAGGTGCTTGCTGGAAATAAGTTGTACTGCACTATATTTATCGGTAATAATGAAAGTATTGAAATTAATATTGACTTTGACAGCACTGATAAAAATATCCCGCAGCTTATTTTTGTATGTGGACAGCTTCCAGTATATTTATTCAAAAGGTCTAGTCACATACACTAATTCTCGCTCAATTGGAGTGAGAGCGTCAAATGTCTTTGATATAAGGCATTTTGATGTCGAAAATAATTTTTTTGAAGACTTGGTGGATATGATTTGCGGTATTGCGCAAAAAAGCAATACTTAAATATTTAAAAAAATAAAATCGAAAAAGGTGGTATAATAATGAATACATTAAACGGTGGAGTATGTATTGGAAAAAATTCAATATTATCTCAAATTGACAGCTCTATGACATATATAGGAGTTATGTCCCCTGATAAAGATGATAAAGAGCTTCTTTATAATTCGATACTTGTTCCAAGCCTTTTGACAACTTGGAATGAAAGCTGTCTTATATTGGACTATGATAGCAGGATATTCAATATGACTGCTGGTTGCAGACAAAAACGATTAACTAATAAGATTTTAAAACTCGATATAAATTCTGTTGCCTATAATCCATTATCTGAAGTAAGGCTTATGTCATATTATGAAAGTGATGACTTAAGATACGTCTTTACGCCTATGTTTGATTATATGGTTTGTGACGGCAAGCCTTTTAGTGATATAATGTTTGTTCTTGAGCAAGCTGTTGAACTTTTAAAGGTTGCTGCTAAGCATATTATGTATAAGGAATTTTTACAAAATCCTAAGTTTATTTATGAGGACAGCAGCAAAATTCCTGTATCAGATGTTACGCTTCTTGATGTTATGTCATTTTTTGACGGTGATGTAAAGTCTAAAATAAAGGCGATATTGTCTGAAAATTTAATCGAATATGGTATAAATGATGAAATCAAGGAATTTGTAAAAGATAACATAATACATTACGATACACCTTCACGAGATGATGTCGAGCTTGTCAATGAGAAAGGTCAAAATCCTGTTGTAATAGATAGATTAAACTATTTTTCTAAGAGCAATGCTCTTGATGACGTCATTAAGACAATTAAAAAGGCTTTTGAACTTGCCACAAAAGATATTCCTGACCTTGAGAAAAGCATATTTAACGCAAAGTCGAAATTTAGAATGTATGACCTTGTAAACGGTGAAAAGCCAGTATCTGTATATTTATGCTATAATGACAATGATTTGCAAAATATGAAGCCTATATATAAAGTATTTATGAGCCAGTTCTTTGAAAAAGCAACTTATATCGAAGGTATGTCTAATAAATATAAATGCCTTGTGGCATTAAACAGGTTAAAATATTTTGGATATATTGCACACTTTAATGATGTGCAAGGATATGCCAGCGGATTTGGCATTAAGTTTTTGCTGGGGCTTAACTCATTGGACTATATAACAGATTTTTTTACGGTGATGAAAATAAAATTATACCTGAACTTCAGTCTGTTGTATATGATTATACATTAGGCTATAAATCTAAAGAACAGTTAAAAGAAATAGACTTTGATGTTATTGATATTCCTGATGAAAAAGCCTTACAAGATTGCATATTTAGCAAAAAAAGTTATGAGCCTGTGCTTGTAACTAATAACTTTTATTATGAGCATATAGATTTTTAATATGTATCATAGATTATCGGAAATAAGACCTGATATTGAAGATATTACTGAGAAAGGAGATTAAAGATATGAAAAATAAATTAAAAATAATTACATTTTTAGCGATAATGTGCTTTGCCGTTATGTCCTGCTCACAGAAAAAAGTAGACGAGTTTGGAGATGTATCAACTAAAGGCACTGCTGATACACCAGCCAAGGTGGAAGCTCCAAAGGTTGCGGCTTCATTTACGCCTGGTAAAATATCCGCACAAGATTTAATTGGAAAATTTACAGCAAACGGCGCTGGATATGCCGAAATTAAGCAGGAGGGAAACAGCCTTTTTCTTCGGCTAGGTGAAGTTTCATCAAAGGACTTTGAAAAAGCAGCTGAAAAAGATACTTCATTATCGTATAGAAAAACAAATCCTTTAGACGGGCAGTTTGCAGTAGATGTGTTTAAGAACTGGATAGAATTAAACCCAGTAACAATTGACAACAAGGAATATCTGAAATTTAACGGCGCTGAAGTTTATATTTTTCAGGACGACCCTAAAGGGTTTAACCTATATAAAAGAAATACTGAAACTAATCAATTGGAGCAGACGCCATTCAGCTTTTTCAAAGGAGATGTTCAGACATATCCTAATATGAATAAACTGAGATATAATATGGTGGACAAATTAAATGACTTGCAATTTTTTCAATAATATATTAAATTAAAGGGAGTGAATTAGTTATGAAAAAATTAGTTTTTGCATTAATGCTGGGGCTATCTGTTATGTCCTTTGCAGCCAAACTTACAACAGACAAAAAACCTCACTGGGAAAAAATTAGGGGGAAATGGTATGCTGGAATATATACGTTTACTGAGCAGAAAGGAAGAAAATTCTTAATAATTGACGACACTGGAACTGAAAGAAGCGTATTAAGAATTTCTCAGAACGGATATATCTTCAAAGACCAGACTGGAGTTAGATATGCCTGGGACACAAGACTTAGAACAGTTGTTACGCTTGACGCACATAACAACATTGAGACTAAGTTTTCTAAAAATATGATTAATGCCAATTAATACTGTTTTTAATGCAGCCGTTTTTTGCGGCTGTATTTTTTATTTGGTAAAATAATTAGGTTAGTAACTGTTTTATTCCTGCTTTTAAAACTGCTAAAGTTATGCTATAATTTGAATAAGTTATGTATCTTTGTGACATTATGAAATAATGAACACAATATCTTAATAAAGAAAGGCGATGTTTTTAATGAAAAAGTTATTTAAAAAGATTACCTTTTACACTATGCTAATGCTTATATCCACAGTATCTTTTGCCAATAAAGGCACTATGGACGAAGCTCAGGCTCGTAGCCAAATGCTTAAGACCTTAGCCGAATATAAAGGTGCTAAGTATGTGTTTGGTGGAGACAGCAAGAGCGGTATAGACTGCTCCCACTTTGCAAACAGGGGAGTAAACGGTGTAAAAGGTCTAAATGGTGCGTTAGGTACAGGTTATGTATCAACTGCTGGGCTTAGACCCTCAAAAATCACAAAAAACCTGACTTCAAGCCAGCTTAAGCCAGGAGATTTCATTCTAATGGGCGTAAATCCAAATGGAAAACACGCAGTTGGACACGTAATGGTTTACTATGGTCCTGGTTCAAAGCCTGGAACTGTAAAAGTTATGGACAGCCGAGGAGGTCACGGGTTTCAGGGGGTGCGTGAAATAAAGTTCCCGCCAAGCAGATATGCTGGGGCTATTTCAGTAACTGACATTATCCGTGCTAACGGCTACACGCCAGTAAACAGTGACGGAAGCGTAATTCTTCCTCCTGAAGGAGGTATTATGTCTGAAGACGGAAACTGCGTTACAAGCGGCGGAAGCACTCAGGCAATCGCTTCAAGCTGTGCTATGAAAACAGCGGACATAATAAAGGTTGCAAATTCAAGGCTAAGCGACGCAGACGCTCAGAAAATGGCGGCAGCCTTTGAAAAATATTCAGCTCAGACTGGAATACCTGTGTCTGTAGGGCTTGCTGTTGCAATGCGTGAAAGTGCGTTTAATATAAAATCGCATAACAGTTCGTCAGCGAGCGGTATTATGCAGGTTACAAGAAGCGCTATGGAAGATGTTGCAGAATATGGTAGCTTTGTCACTGGTGAAAAAAAATCTAAAAGTTCGGCAATGGCTTATACCAATGCCAATATGGGACGTCTTCTTACCGATATGGACTACTCTGTTGCAATGGGTTATGCCGAAATGAAGAACTGGATGACAAGATACGCTAAATATGGTGCAAACTATCAAAAATTTGGTGGCGGAGTAGGTACAATGCTTCTTAACTATAATGGAGGTTTCAAGTCATATAACAAGGGAGAAAGCCGACATTATGTTGTCGATATTGAAAAAAAATTAAACGCCATTGCCAACGGGTGTAAAAACGGTAGCCTTAGTGAAGCCGATAAGAAGGCTATTACAGGAAGCGCAAGCAAGGCTGAGGTAAATGCAAACTTTGAAAAATCAGTGCAGAACATAAATAAAATGCAGGTATCAGGCGGAGGAGAAATGCAGTGCCAGGATATGAATATGGAACGTATGAGCTTTTTGGATGTCGTTATTGACTGGGACACATATATGGATATGGTTAGAACTGGTCTTGAGCAAGGTATTCTAGGATTTCTTGAAAGCCTTGTGCCTATAATGGGGCTTCTTGGAAGCCTTATGGTTTCTTATATTTGGCTTAAAGGTATGATACGAAGAACGCCTTATAAGGAAATTCTTTACGAAACTTTAAGATACTTCCTTGTTATGGCTGGTACATATTTTCTTTTGACGCAATGGATTAAATGGGGGTTCTATGGTATGCAGGAAGTGTTTATGAACAATCTTCCTCAAAAGGTGTTTGCTGATATGGGCTTAACCTTAGTTGAAAATCCCGACCAAGGATTTTTCCTTAACCGTTTCTGGAAAGATATGATGCAGATACCTGAATACTACCTTAAAATAATGTATACAATAAACACCACTGACTTTCAGGCTTGGCTTGACATAGGTGGCGGAGGAATATTCAATCAGCTTTGGGGTGCTGCACGTGTTGTAGGTCAGGTTATTGATAAAGGGGTTTCAAAAAGCATAAGCGACGCATTTAATAATTTTGCCAAAATGTTAATTCTAGCATACTGTATCGTATTTTCATTTTGGATTTGCATACTTTATATGATTAACGTATTCGTGGCAGTTGTAAACTTCCTGGTAATGAGCGGATTTACGGCAATATTCCTTATAGCAAACTTAATACCTGTCGCAAGGGAAACTTGGGGTATGAACCCGCTGCTAACTTTAGTCAGCGCTGGTATAAAACTTCTTTTTGTATTTATTTATAGCTACTATGATGTCGCTTGTAATAAAGGTCAAGGCAACTGGACAGCCGCCTAGCTTTGATGAGGTGACATTAAAGGACTTGATTGTAAATGTTGTTGTATTATGGCTTAACTGCAAGATTACGCTTCTAGGCTTAAGCGGGGCGTTAAACAAGCTATAATTATATTACGGAAATAGATGTGCTTTACAGTACATCTATTTTTGATTGACAATCTTAAAAAAATATACTATACTGTTACTACAGTTTAAGTTAAAGGTTGTAAGAAATAACTCAAATTGAGTTATCTTTAATATTTTTTTTCCGTTATTGTATGACAGTTATTATGTATGGGAAATTTGTGCATATTTTTTTACCGTTTACGGAAAAAAATGTCCTTTCTTTTTAAGATATGGCAAGATTTTTTTATAAATCTTGCTTTTTTTATTTGATATTAAGTTGATATTTTTTTAATAATATATGCTATAATATAAAAAAATAAAAACATTTGAGTAGGAGGACTAATTATGCTAATTTTTTTCACATATTTAATTATTTCAGGTCTTTAATATACGCTATAATTTATAATTATAAGACATTTTTGACAGATATATTTCTCATAGCCATATCATTTTTGATAGGTATTATGCTTATACGCCTTTTTTACAAAAGTGTCTCATTTTTAGGCGGAACTGAGCAGACATACAAGTTTGAGCTTGTTAAAAAGTCTGAATTTGATAATCCCGTGCTGACAGTTAGAAATATTGTTAAAAAGAATTTATATCCCAATGCTGGTAAATACTGTCATAGGCTCTGCAATATTTTTTTCTATCAATCTCAGGTATTCTAGCAATTAATTCAATATTGAATATATTATTTATACCTATAAGCATTAAGCAGAGTTCCACTAATCTTTGTTTACCGTCAGGTTTTCAAATAGTTTCAGGCTTAATGTCTAATGTTACGGATAATTTTATAGGGGTTGCAATAGAAGTAATTTTACTTATATTCTTCATATCCTATATGATAAGCATAAATCATATTGAAAAATGACGCAGAATATTATTTTTGGCTGTGATTTTTAAAAACATCTATAGGGATATTGTGGTTTACATCTGCAATACTGGGAATTATTCTTTTTGCAGATTTATTATGTAATAACATCAAATGCTTCTTTGGTAGACGTTATGTTTTAACAAGATTATTATATTTTTAGAAAGGAGATTTACTTATGCTAGTTTTTTTGAAATATTTAACTATTTTAAGTCCGTGATACATTTTTGCAATTATAAATTATAAAAATGTTTTTTTGACAAGTATATTAGTAATTCTAATTACATCTATATTATACTGGCTATGTATAAAATTGTATAAGAAAGGTGTAAAGGTACTGGACAAAAAAAGAATTTACCATAAAAAGAGGTCTTAAAAAAGTTTCATTATGCTGTAGCGCTAAATATTATTGCTATTGGTATAGTCATTTTTTTGGATGATAATAATTAGCTATGCAACAAGTTTGATAAGCGATATATTTATATTTGACGTTGCAACTCAAAAATCAAAAAGTTGATGTCAACTGCTATTTTTTTCAAACGGCTGCAAATATAATATCTAATATTAGGCATAATTTTTTTAGGCTTAATTATAGAAATATTTTTTTACTTCTATGTTTTACAGCCTATATCAGATGTCTATACTGGCTTGATGATGACGCTGAATGTTTTTTAGAAGACACTTCTAATAAATTTGCTCCAGTTATGTTTTTTATATCTCTGTTTGCAGCACTTGCGCTGACAACTGATATAGTTTGTATAACACTAGCCAATGTGCCAGCGGTATCTCTTATTGTTTAACTGAATTAATATTTACTAACCTTATAAGTTATGATATAATAAATATATTTTAGAAAAGAAAAGAGATGTTTATATTGAAGATTAGAAAATTTTTAACTGGACTTTTTATAGGAAAACTTGCCATATCTGCTGTTATTGGGCTTGCCGTAATATCTTGCGGAGGAAAAAAGGACAGCTTTGTACATTCGTTAAAGGATAAGTTTTCAAGCTCCAAAAACTTAAACGAAAAACGTTCAGTCGGGCTTGTTGTAAAAGTCTACGACGGAGATACAGTTACTCTTGCTAATGGAACTAAAATACGGTTCTACGGAATAGACGCCCCCGAACTACATCAGAAAGGCGGAAAATTCGCAAGGGACAGCTTATGCAAAAAAATCTGTGACAAAAAGATTGAGTACGAGCCTATGTCAACCGACAGATACGGTCGTACTGTAGCAAAGGTCTACTATAATGGCGAATACATTAACAAGTATATGGTTGCAAGCGGCTCAGCCTGGTACTATGAACAGTATGCAAAGGACGCCTTTGACTTAAAGTCAGCGTTTGATAATGCTAGAGCCAAAAGAATTGGGATATTTAAAGATTATAATATTGAAATGCCGTCAGAATATAGAAAAATCTCATAAAAAAATAAAGAATTAATTAATTTGACTTAGTACAAGTAATTAGGTATAATATTATTGACTGGCTTGCTTTGTTGCGAGTTAGATTATTATTTTATACTACTTTATTGTACTTTTAGTAAAGAAGAAAACTTGTGATTTATGCAAGTTTTCTTTTTATTTATCTTCTTATTCATTTGACTATGTTTAATATATGTGGTATAATCCAAACAAAGATAATATTTTAGAAAGTGAAGTGATTATACTATGAAATTTAACATAGACGACATTAAATTTATTGAAAAAGAAGCACCAAGAGAGCTTCCTGAAATTGCAACCGTGATATTTATGCCAAATGAGTGCTTTTTTGTGGATAACCTTAAGACATTTGCAAATCTAAATGCAAAGGACACATATTTTGCATACTATTCAAAGGAGCTTATATGCAATGATAAAAACGGTGCTAGCTTTAGCTATGACAGCTCTGATACACAAACCCTTTGGGAGATAGTTGACATCATCTGCGAAAATGACAAGTTTGATGTCGAATTAAAAAATGCTGAAGATGACGTCGTGCAGATGACGTTATTTTAAGAGGGAGCGTATTACATAATGTCTACAGGATTAAATGCTGAAAAAGGAAATATAAAACTTTATAACTGGCAATATAATTCTGAACTTGACAGAATTATAGCTGTTGAAAGGATTATACCTTTTTCTAAACTTTTAAAAAATTTAGGAAAAGTTATTCAAATTCCCGCCAATGAAGAAACATATTACAGAGAACGGATGTATGTTGCAAAAGTTAGCACTGATACAGCCATAGTGAGAGTAATTTACGATTTTGACGATTGGAAACCTATTATAGGTGTTATAACATCACCGCCAGGTATTGCTGACTATAAAATTATAATAGGTCGGAAAAACGAACTTATTGTAAAAAAAGATAAGCTGTGCGGAATATGCAAAATTACTCAGATGATTTTTAAGCGGCAGCTATATTATTATGAAAAAAATATTAAATGATTTGAAATTTTTGTCAAAAAAATTACACAACTTTGGAACGGTTTGAAATTTTTGTCAAAAAAATTACACAACTGGAGATTAAAAAAATGACAATTATATTTAATATTTTTAACATATATGATTATTACAGCCTTTATCGCAATATGTCTTTTCAAGGAAAAGTACATAAACAAGGTAGTCGCCGTATATAATATGAAGTTTAACAAAAAATTAACAAACGTTATAATATATCCTTGGATATATTTTGCCGCAGCCGCAGTTATTATGAACATTGTATTTTTATTCTACAAGCCTATGCCAAGCTCTCTTGTAAAATACGACCAAATATCTGTCCCGTTTATGGCTGTGTTTGGGATAGCCAGCGCTGTTTTAGCGCATAATAAAAAAATAGGCTGCTTTACATACTGCATATACTGCATATCAACACTGTTTGCAAATACTATGTTTGCACTAAATAGCGTATGCGTAACATTTTTATTTGCTATGACTATGATATTTGGGCTTTTGGCAAGCCCTGCAAGAAAAAATAAAATGCAGATAACAGCGTTTCTTACAGCTGCCTGTGTATGGCTTATTGTAAACTTTTTTATAGTTCGTACAATTATTCCTACTGAAAGTATGGCAAATACAATTCCTGCTGGAAGCACAGTTATAGGGAATAAGTTCATATATAAATTTTTAGCACCTCGTACAGGTGACATAATTGGATTTTTAGACCCTGTCACCAAGCGTGTTGAATATACAAAAAGACTTGCCTTAAATTCAGGGGAAACTGGCGACCTTAATAAAGACATTAACGGTCATCATTATACTGAGGAAGGAATTTTAAAAAGTAATCTTATATATGCCCCTAAAAAAGGCGATGTAGTCAAAATTAACAGAGTTTTTAAAGCCAAGAAGATAATAGGTCTTGTTAAAGGTCAGCTGTTATGTGCAGTGGACTTCAACAGCCTAAAAGAAATACATAAGGAAGAACTATATGATATATTAGATAAATATAAATTTAATGGTGTCAAGACCCAAGCCCTTGTTGGAAATACAGACTACCTTAGTCTATCTGAGCCTGAAAGCGAATATTTTTATACGTTTACATTATCAGTAAACGGCAAGGAAACGCTGCCAATATACGAATTTAGAAGCAATGAAAAATATTATGAAAAAAATTATTAAAAAGGTGGGGAGTATACACTTAAAAAAGACTATATCCTTGCACTTGGGGATAACACAACAAATTCTTTTGACGGAAGATACTTCGGATTTATTGCAAAAAACGATGTCTTGACTAACTTTAAATACAAGATGTCGCATAAAGCACCATTTATAGTAAAACTAAGATAATAGCACCATTTATAATAAAACTAAAATGAAAGGACAAAAATTAAGATATGATTTTTGAAACAACCACTTACGACCTGGAGACAAACGGTCTTAAAGGAACGTCCGTATTGTCTTTTACACAGATTAGCCATTTGTATTCAAGCAGTGAAGATTTAACTGGCAATCATTTTTTAGAGCTGTCAAGCGACACCAGGTACTATGAGCGTGAAGCTGGCGAAGCAATGAACTTTGGAGCATTAAAGGTCAACCGCCTTTATGACAATGTGATTGAGCAGAAAAGGCGTGGCGTAAGCTATCCTAAATATTTTAGGGACGATTTGCCAAATTTATTGAATATGTTTTCAAAGGAAATTATTATCGGTCATAACCACATCAGCTTTGACAATTCCTTTATGAAAACTGATGAACTGGGATTTAATAAAAAGGCTAAAATGATTGACACTATGTCACTTAACAGGGACATCATTAAAATTCCAGCTAGAAACGGAAGAACCTTGTACAAGAACCCAAAATTAATAGAAGCCAGCGAATACTACAAGGTCTATACAAATGACAAGGACTTCCATACTTCATTAGATGATACCAAGATGACGTTTGGAATATTTAAGAATATGCTGGAAAATGACGAAGCTAAAATTATTTTAAATGATGAAATAAGAGGAGTTGAAACCTGTAAAAATTCAAGGCAGCTTTTTAATAATGCTGAAAAGTTTTTAATTGGCAATGACACATATTTTTGCCATAATGACAATATTGCGGGCATTTGCGAAAACCGAAACTTTGTATGGAACATAGATGACTTTGTCAAGTTTTCAAGCAGAGGTGTGTCGTCAGCGCTATTTAATTTTACACGCTTTACTCAGGAAATAACATCAGACTTTAACAGATTACATAATCTTATGCTAAAAGGAAATACGCTTACGGCATATATAGACAGAATTAACATCAACTATAACTCTATACCAGGTGACTTTAAAAGGCGTTATATCCTATAATTCTGATGATATTTTTTTACATATAGGGCTTCCTGCGAGTATTTTTTTATAAATTTTTGCAGGAAAAAAATTTAAACAGGCTACAATTGTGGATTTAAGAAAATAAAAAAAGCAGACTTTTTAGTCTGCTGTTTTTTTATTGATTTATTAGGCTTGAGATAATAACTTTCTTGTTATCGTCCACTAGATTGTTTGACATTAAATATTTAACAAAAATCTATGCTGTCACTGCTTAAAACAATCTTATCATTTCTATATTCAAGATTTATTGGCACATCATATTCGTTAAACAGGTCTATTATGTCAAACAGCTCCAAGAAATCTCCGTCATAATCATCTGACAAAGTTTTATCAAGTTTTACCTCATTAAACTCATTCATATGCAAGAAGTCATAGGGCATAATTGATATGAATTTTCTTACAGGCACGGTGTTATTATGCTCTAAAATTCTGTATACGAATGTTGAACAGTTATATTTTTTTGTATCAAGCTGTAATGGTGTCGGAGTGTACTTCAACTTTCCGCTCTCCTTTATAAAATTTAGTTCATTTTCAATATTTACAGGCTTTTTAGGTCTAAGTATTACATACTTATCTACGAAGGGGTGCTTTTTGTCATTCTTTCGTTCTTCGTAATAGTCAAGCATTTGCTCGAACGTCATAATTTCAGTATTATAGTCTCCCTGCCTGTTAAACGATATAAATTTACCTTTATAATATATGAAACTGTGTCCTGCTGAATTTTCAAGACCTTTACCACGGGACTTTATCAGCACATCCCCGTTTTGAAGTTTTCCAGCGTTTAGTATTAAGGTAGGCACATTATACCAGTCGTGTCCTTTTGTATACATTATGGCTTCGTTGTGCCAGTTATGAAAATAAAATATAATATCTACACACGCAACGATTATACCCATAACTATTGATGTCCTTATAAGCCTGTTTTTAATTTTATGCTGCTTTAAGGCTATTGCTATAATAAATGTAATTATTCCTATAACTCCTGAAAAAAATCCTAAATACAGCCCCCCACAGCATTATTCTGTTTGCATTAATTAACATATATCAGTCCTTTCTTATTGTTATTGTTTAGCCTATTATATCACTGCTCTTAAAAAAAATCAACTATATAAGTTGACTTTTTCAATTTTATATGCTATAATCAATTATAAATAAAAATATTATATTGAGAAGGGACTGACCGTAATATGAAAAAAGATTTACAGAAAATGTGCGAGACATTTGCAGCAGCGTCGTTAGGCATAAATGACGACAATATTAAGCTGGATATGTGGAAGGAGCTTTGCAACGCCTTTAAGCAAAGCCTTAATTCTGATGACAGTAATAACTTAGAGGAAATAGGCGATATTTGTAAAAAAATGTCAGAAGACGCAAAAATTTCAGCTGATGAAATTTTAAAGACTTCAGGAGATGATACAAAATCTGTGTCTGATGAAAATACATCTGAAATCGCAAAAGAAATAAATAATACAGACAGCATAGAAGATACACAAGATACACAAGATACACAAGATACAACTAATGATAATTCAGCCTGTGATAAACAGGCTGAAAATGTAATGGTTGACGGCACATCTTCTTTAAATCAAGATGACACCCAGTTTTCAATAGATGACGATTTTGAGGAGTTTTGCGACAGCGGCAAATCAAATATTCTGCCAAAGGATAGCACACAGGATAACGACGCAGATATAGGAAATTCTAAAGATGTAACAAGTGATACAGATAATCCTGATACTAAAGACGTCAATTTGGAGCTTAAGGAGTGGACTGAAACCACGGCTTTATTTATAGATAATTCGATAAAGGAATTTGTAACGCCTGACCTTGAGAAATGGAAATTTTCAACAGGTCTTTGCTCAAAGCGTTCGGGAAAGCTGGCAAGAGTTTTTAATACAGATACCCCTTTATTTGAAAGCGGATATAACCTTTTAAATTGTGAATTTATTGATAAGGACGGAAATACCGCAGGTGTCGTAAATGAATTTTCAGAATTTTGGGACGCTCAGTATAAATTATTAACAAATGATGAAGCAAATTTAAAAAAAGTCAATATAAACAGTTTGCTAGATATTACAAAAAATGCGGTTGTAGTCCCTTTTGCAAAGGAAAATGAAAGCGGGGAAATTGTAACTGACGCCGAGATTTTTAACAGGGAAAAGGAATATGCCAAAAAATATTTTAGATATTACAAAGACTTTACAACATCAGCTGATGACCCAGGCTTTGATGACAACGCATATAATGCAGTAGTAGGCTCTAACGAGGGTCATAGAATTTTAATGGCGATAGACAAAATTACTGATAGATTTACGTTAGTAGATATGCTTGAAAAATTTATAATGAAGTTTCCAAATTTAATAAGCCTTATTTGGCTTATTGGAAGCGATGAGGAACTGAACTCTATGTATCTGCCTAATACAACAGGTTTTTTTAATCAAAATCCGTTAAGAATGTTTGAATATTCAGTAAACGCCGTAAAAAATGACGAAGTTGACTTAAGCCTTCCTACAAGGGAAGCCTTGTCCTTAGACAACTGGATTATGATTTACTGCTACATTACAAAGCGATGTGGGGATATATGGTTTACATATCCGTCACGTCAGATGAATAAAAAATTTTAAAAATGGAGATGATTTTAAATGCAAATTATAGATACAGATACTCTTAAACCTAAGATATTGCTGCTAGATACAAGCACATTATTTTACAGAAGCGCATACAGCACTTATGAGGACGTCAAGATGTTTAATGACCTGACACCTTTTTATGAATACCTTGAGGAAGCAATCGAAAGAATTAAGTTTGAAGTGGCAGGTATTATTGGCGTATCTTGTGTAATTTCAGTAATGGACGCAAACGCAACACTTTTAAGGGAGCAGATATATCCGCCCTACAAGCAGAACAGACGTGACTATCAGACTGAGGAGAAAATTTTTATACATCAGCATAAGACCCAGTTTGCAATGCACATATCAAACAAGTTTCAGATACCTAACATTATGAAAAACGGATATGAAAGCGACGACATATTGCATACTCTTGCCAAGCATTTAAAAGATGACTATGATGTGTGGATTTATACAGTTGACAAGGATTTATTGCAGCTAGTTGAAAAAGATGTGTCTGTAATACTGTGGGGAAAAGACGGTTATACAAAGGTTACTGCAAGCGACAATTCATTCTTGCAGGAAAAATTTTTAGTTGAAAATTATAAGGACATCTATACACATCTTGTATACGTTGGAGATGTTTCAGATAACATAAAAGGTGTAGCAGGAGTTGGAAAAGTTACTGCGTCAAAGCTGATAAAGGAATTTGGCAACTGTGACAGTATTTTTAGAAATGCTTCATTAATTGAAGATATGAATATACGTAATGCTAAAAAAATATCCTTAAATATTCAGTCAAGTTATGATATAATAAAACTGAACAAGCTGCTTGTAAAATTAATGGACGTTCCTGCAATAGACAGAAGTTTTATAAACAGCCTGTTATAACATATCATTTAGAAAGGACTAAGAAATGATTTTTAACTTAGATGTGCATTTTAACGGAATATATAAATATATGTTTAGCAATGACACTCTTACGCTAAAAGTTACGTTTTGTAATGATATATGGAGAGTATTTGTACTAAATTCGGATAATTTATTAGTTCCGTTTGAAAACTGGTATGCCGAAAACTTAAGAAAATATGATGTCTCTAAACATCATATTGAAAAACTTAAAAGGCATAACGTGACAAGCCTTGACGGAAGCCCTATCGACATTAATATAGAGGATTTTTCAGGCGATGAGGTTGCGATTAACCCTTTACGTGAAATATATTATTTTGTGTCAGAAAATATAGTCGGCGACATCACATATTTCACGGACTTTATTGAAAATACCGTCAAGACGCAGTTTGCAACGGCTGAGTATATGACATTTGTATTCAATGACATAGATACGTCCTATGCCAAGATTGTAGAGTGCAGCATACGTCAGGTCGGCAATGAATATTCCTGTGACATAAGGTGCGTTGCTAAATTAAAGAACAGCAAAGGGGATTATGTATATGCCATACTGAATAAAAAAGACTACATAAGAAGCAGAAACATATTGCTTCCTGAACCTAGATTTAGTAAAATAGGAAGCCTTTTTGGAAAATATATTGACATTGACACGAGCTTTGCTGTTGAAACGGAGATTGCTTTTAACGATATTGATATTTTTAACAAATACAGTTTCATTAAAAAACTTGAAGACTGTAAAGTTATAGTGGACAAAGTTACAGGCAATATACTTCCTTTAAGAATTTTAATAGACGTATGCTCAGCAAAATGTCCCATAGACAAAATAAAGGAAGACAATGTAATATATGTTATAAGTCTTCTTACTGTGCAGAACTCAATAATAAATACGTATGGCGTATATGTGAGAAGCAGTTTAATAAAAAAAGTTTTTGAAGTTTTACGAAACGACAATAAATAATGAAAGGTGTGATTTAGTTGAACAAGAAATTAATGATTTGTATTTTTGCGCTGGGTAACTTTGCCGCTTTTGCAAAGAATACAACTACAGTCCCTTTAATGGACTATACAGCCATTAAAAAAATTATAAATGGGATGACGCACGGAAAAATCCCATATATAGATAAAAAAATTATATAACAATATCAAAAAAAGCGATATTGACGAAACAGTAATCATAAAAATACGTTGAAGCGCCAAATACAGGAAACGGGTTTGTAAATGTTGACAAGGACATAGTGATAGCAAACGGTCTTTACACATATAATACTAAAGCTAATAATACTATGCTTGAAAACGGTCTTGACGCAAACAGGATTATATTTACTCAAAATGCCACTGTCAGTAATAATGCGACAATAACTTTAAGAACTAATATATCAAGAAATATATCGGACAGCGTGTCGTTTGAAAACTTAAAGGCAAATCATATTAATATAAACGTTATTAATACAGCAAGCCAAAATGATATGCCAAGATACAAGAGCCTTTTTTTAATGTCTGTGCCTGCTGCAAGTAACGTTACCGTATCGCTTGGCGGAAATCCCAGTGTAAGAGGAGTTGCCTACGGAATAACAAGAAAAGCCGTAAATGACAAGATTTACTATTTCCTTACACCTCAGTTTGCAAACTATACGCAAAAGGAAAGCGTTATGGAGTATGAAAATGAAAACGGCTTTACAGATAATTCTGTCAGCGCAAGCGACAAGAAGCTGAGGGAGCTTGTAAGAATTATGACAATGGATAGAAGCATAGGGACAAGCTCTGTTATAGATGTTGATTAATATTGGAAGATGTGAGATATTTTTTTATAAATATCTCATATTTTTTTGAAAAAAAGTAGTTGACTTAATTCATTTTATATGCTATAATACTATTGAAGTTGAAGATATGAAGGAAAAAGTTAAATACAGGAGATACTCTCAGGATTAAGTTCTTGAGATTATCTCATTATACTATAAAAAAAGGCGGTAATTAAAATGACAGGGTACAGCTTGAAGTTCTTTAAAGATAAAGTGAATATAATCTTTTTAGACAACGATATTAAAAACAATTATAAAAAAATGGATATAAAAGATAAATTAAACAAGGGTGAATACGACGAGCTTAAACGGATTATGGATGTTGCCAAGTACAGAGCCGCAGTTGTCAGCCGTAAACTTAACACGAACACAGGATATACTGTTGTTGAAGTGCCAAGCGAAGTAAATGTTGTATTGCCTGATATTTCAAAATATTTGGCTAAAAATGAAAATGCAACATCTTCACATAGTGAGAGCAACAAGGCTAATACATACCGTAAAGCCGATACTGCGAACACTAAAGAAAGATATGCTAAGCCTACAGAACAATATGGTAGAACGCAAAATCCACAGCAAACATATAGTGAAAACTATAATCCAAACAGCTTTACTAAATATTCGTATAGTCCCGCTAACCAAAGCACCAAGTCTATGCCTAATAATATAAAAAATATTATAAGAAAAGTTAAAAATGACAGCTTTTCAAGACAAATATTTTATATTGTACTGGCATTTCTAGGAATAGGGTTTGTAATGCTGTATATGAACGGTTATCTTCCTGAAAGCGTAAACGACACCGTAACATCGTTCGGTCAGAACTTGGGTATGCTTGCGTTTGCGTTAATTGGGCTAGTGCTTTTCGGAACTTTGCTATGGAATATTGCAAAATTTTTATTTCATTTATTAATGGGCATACTTATGATAGGCGCTGTTGTATGGTTCATCACTTATGCCTTGCAGTTATGGAACAATAGATTTTAGAAAGGACTGATAAAAATGACAATGGACACTTGCATAAATAAATTAAGAGACGGGAAAAAAGTTAAGGCTAGGTCTTGGAAATCTCTTATAATTACAGGAATTTTTACGCATAACGATGAAGAAATTATTACTGCTACAGACAGCAAGGCTATGATTTACTACTTTACAGTACCTGAATTTAGGAACAGATTTTCAAAGAAAAAAAACTGGAAAATAGTAAGCAGTACGGAATGGAAAAACTTCTATGAAAAATTAAAAATGTTAAAATAGTTCAAAATAAAGGCTTTTTGATAAGCCTTTTTTTCATTTGGAATTATTTTTTATTAAATAGTGCAAGAACATTTGCAACGCAAGGAATGAGATGAATTTCACGAAAATTTTAGTAAGCATATAGGGAAACTTGTATGTAGACACGGAGCAAAACCGTGCAACAAAGAAACTGAACTGCTGGGAACTCTTAAAGCTGGTATAACCACAACATAATACCTTCGTTAAAATATGGTATAGGTGTGAAGGTAGCGAAAGCAGAAAAAATATACTAGATGGTGCAAGGTTAAATCCTAAACATTATGATAATAGACAATCAGCAGCTAAGCCTGAAAAGGAAAGTTCAACGACTATCCCTCGTGAGGGGAGTACAATACAAGTGATTGGTATTGGAAGTGGTTTCGCCTAAGTCCTTGAAATAGGATATGGATAAGATATAGTCTGTGCTTGTTAGAGATAACAAGAAGTTTATAAGATATAAAGTCTTTGAGAACTGTATAAGGTGTAGCTTCCTTGTATGAACGATACTTCCCACTGTTGTGGGGTTCTAAAAAAATAATATAATTAAAGTTTAATATTACTTGGCAAAAAAACAGTAAAAATATAGTATAATATTCCTATATGAAAGGGGGTGTTAGAATGTATTTAACTGTGAAACAGAAAGTAAAAACATCTTAGTAAAGATGAATATAAAAGCATAAAAGAATTATCTCATATAGCTAAGAACCTAACTAATGAGGCTATATATAATTGTAGGCAATATTATTTTTAATGAGGGTTTGTATTTAAACTATGAAAAAAACTATACCCTGTTAAAAAAAGAGTGATAATTATAGGCTTTTAAATTCTAATATGGCACAACAAATTTTAAAGGAAGTTGATAGCAGTTTTAAGTCTTTTTTTGAATTATTAAAACTAGCTAAAAAAAGGTAAATATAACTTCAAAGATGTTAAAATGCCTAATTATCTTGATAAGAACGGATTTGCTACTCTTGTTATAGGTTTTATTAGAATTAAAGATAATACTCTATTAATACCTTATTCATACTTATTTTGCTAGTGAGCATAAGAGAATAAGAATTAAGATACCTACTATTTTAAAAAAACAAGAAGATAAAAGAAATAAGAATAATACCAAAATTAAAAAGCTAGGTACTTTGAAATACAATATGTATATGAAAGTAAGATAGAAAAAAATTAAATCTAAATAAAGAAAAATGCACTAGGAATTGATTTAGGTATAGACAATCTTTGTACTTGTGTTACAAACACTGGAGCTTCATTCATAATAGACGGTAGGAAGTTAAAAATCTATAAATCAATTTTATAATAAGAGAAATGCTAGTTTACAATCATTAAAAAGATACCAAGAAAAAAATAAAAAGAAAAAAATAAAAGTTGTTACGAGCTAAAATTACTATGAAAAAGGAATAACAGGGTAAATGATTACTTATCAAAGACAGCAAGAATAATAATAAAGTATTGCATAGAGAACAATATTGGAAAGATAGTAATAGGTTACAATGTAACATTTCAAAGGAACAGCAATATGGGAAAGGTAAACAATCAGAACTTTGTAAATATACCCTACGGAAAAATTAAGAAACAAACTAGAATATTTATGCAATATGTATGGGATAGAATATATATTACAGGAAGAAAGTTACACCTCAAAAAGCAAGTTTTTTTGATAGAGATAATTTGCCACTATATAATGCGGATAATCCACAAAAAAATATACATTTAGTGGTAAAAAGAATAAAAACGAGGTTTGTATAGAACTAAAAAAAGGTAATCTTATAAATGCAGATGTAAACGGAGCATTAAACATATTAAGAAAAAAAGTAATGTTGTAGACTTAAATGTCTTATGCGATAGAGGCGGTCTGGACACGCCTAAAAGAATTAGAATTATCTAATTCTTGTAAGATGAAATTTTAATTATATTAAGATTTTAGAACCCTATGACGCAAGAAGTGGGAGGTTCAGGGTGATATAATAAGAATATGAAAATGTGAAAATTTTTTTCATTACAAAGGAAAGGAAGCGGTAACTTAATAAATGCTAGTAAAAAAATATTAAAGTCAAAACTTATAATAAGCCTTGTTGCAATACTTATTGCTGCAAAAATCTTAAATTCGATATTTACGTATAATGTTACCCCTAGCATACAAAAAGGTCTTTATATAAGAGATTTTTCAAATAGACCTTTGAAAAAGGGGGACGTTGTGCTTGAAACAGTTCCTTTTGACGGGAGCGTCAAAGTGGATAATGAAAAGCGGTTAAAAGCGCTTGGTGTAATAAAGAACGGCAAGATTTCAAAATTGAAAATTGTTGCTGGTACAAAGGGAGATACTCTGCACCTTGTAGGAAACCATATTTATGTGAACAGTGAGGATTACGGAGAAATTTTTAATTTTGGAGGTAAGGACTACGTAACTCTTTTTAAAAATAAATATGACAACTATAAATTAAAGCAAGGCGAGTATATTGCGTTATCAAAGCGCAGCCAAAGCTATGACGGAAGATATGTTGACGAAGGAGTTCAAAACGTTTCAAATATAAAAGGTCGCTATAAACTGTTTTACATATCAAAGTCAGATTTAGGCTACTGCTATGAGCTTGACAGTAAAAAGATAGCAAATGACAAGCTGTGCCAGCTTGTAAAAAGATATGCAAACCGTTATTAATGAAAGGATGTGAAAGTTTTTGAACAGAACAAATTTTAACAAAGGTATCAGAATAAAAAGAAAAATGACTATAAACGAGCAGAATGTACTGGAGCGGCGACTGAAGGACTATGTAAGCCAGCTTATCAAAAGGCTCTCTGAAAACAACAAGGATATTTATTCAGATGAATACAAGGGAGATTTTTTAGAAAACCTTTTTGACGTGCTGCCCTCTGTAATGACAATTGTAGCAAGCTGTATTATAAATAAAGAATTTATGCAAGACTTGCAAAAAATAAAGGCAGACACAAAAGATATAGAAAATGCCAAAGCCAGCAAGACGCTTTTGGAAAATGAACTGCAAAAAGTAGATAATCTAATTAAAGCTGCAACTCAAAAACTTGAGACAAATGAGTTTAACACAGATGATGAAAAAAGCAGAGTTGAAGCAAGCATTGCCGAATATGCCAGTAAAAAAAATTCAGTTGCAAAAGACCTTGAGACAGTAACATCTAAAATCTCAGATTTACAGTCTGAAATAAAAAGCATTTCAAAAAATGTAGCAGATAGGAAAAAATATATAATAGACAACGCTAATACCGAGCTTAAGGATTTACTGTTTTTAAGAGAGCTTGTTGAAAGAGAAGATATTAAGTTTGGAATTGACGATGTTAAAAACTTGGCGTTTCATCTATACATAAAAGACGGAAGCGGTGAGCTTATAGATGACATACAAAGAATTAATACTCTAATCGCCCAAAAGCATAGCATAATAGATATGGCTGACGAAATTGCAGAGGAAATATGCCCGACTGATATGATTAACGGCAAGGAATATGACTTTGCTCAAGACGACCCTTTTAAAAACTTTTATGACAAGTTTTTTAAAAAACTTCCTGAATTTGATGTAGCACAGTATTTTAAAAATATTAATGCGTTTATTACCAAGGACAGTCTAAAAGAGACTATCAAAGAGCCAGTTGTTATAGATAATGATATAGTGTCAATCACAATGCGAAAAAGCGAGTATTATATTTTTTTAAAGCTGATGAACGTTGTAAAAATTATGTCAAATTCGTCAGTTCAGCCGTTGAAAGGTACAGATTTTGCTAAAATTTTAAGAGACATTGGAGCGTATGATATGTCTTTAGATAATAACACAGGTGCTACATCTGATACATCAAATACAAATAATGCAAAAAGTGATGTTTCAACTGAAAAAGGTGCAGCAGAAGCAAAAAGTTCTCCAGTAGGAGTACCGCAAGGAGCTACAACTGTTGATATTAATGCAGACAATGATACAGATGATACAGATGACATTAAGCCTACAGCTGTGAATGATGTTAAAGATAACAGTAATAATGCCGATGATTTCTTTGGAAGCAACACAAGCACAAGCGATACTGTTCCTGATGAAAAGGTTTTTGCTTTATGCAGAGAGTTTCACAATAAATTTTTAGCAAAATTAAATCAGCAGCAGCTTAAATATACAATTGGTGTTAAAACATTTGCACGAGAATGGGTTAAAAAGGCAGATTATAATATTCAAATAATAAATATGCTGGCTACAGTTAAGGTAGATGTTTCTCAAAAAGCTAAATTAGATGAGGTCATCGAAAAAATGACAGAGCTTGCACATAAGAAAGGGGGCAATTAATGTGGAGGATAAATTACACTCTCCTATATTCAGGCTATATATTGAAGACCCGTTATGTGAAATAACTGTAGAGGACTTCTATGATATTAAAATTAAAGATAGTGACGTTTTAGAAAGGCTTAAAAAGGTATATCCTGACGCAGCAAAGTTTACAATTTGGCATATAGCAAACGAGTTTAATGTGTACCCTCTTGTATCTAGTGTCAGCAGCGACACCGAAGATGAGTACGATGTTACAGAACTTTACGAGAAATTAAGGGATAAAATTATAAACAGCCTTTATGTAATATACTTAAGACGTGAAAAGGAGTACGCTAAACTTTTATCAAAAAATAATTCATCGTATTTGCTAAATGAGTGGAATAATTTTCGTAAAAAAACATCTATAAAAAGATATAATACGCTAAAAAAATTCAATAGACCTTGCAAACTATATACTTAGTGCCACTAACACTAAAAAAACTTTAACAATACAGAAGACTTTAAAAAAAGTATTATAGCTCTGAAAAAGAAAGCATTACATCAATTATTGATAGGGTTCAGTCAAGAACCAAAGATAAGGTTTTGGAACTTGACAAAGACACTATGGATATATACATATATTCAAGATATGCTCAAAAAAATAAAAAAATATATATCAAAGGACGCTTTAATTACTGAAAAGAATTTAGCATTAAAGGAAGTCCTGTCTGATACGCAAAACTTTAACAGATTATTTAAAAAAACTTTTTAAAAAAAGGAATACTGCTTGAAAATACTGGCTCAACTTATAGACTGTATGTGGTGCTTGGCAATAATAAATATTTGTCATACTCTAAAGATAAAAAGGTAAATGACAGGATATTTTTAGATGACAAGAATGACGATTTGCAAATAAACTCAAAATATTATATTAAATATTTAGACCCGTATAACAGTTATGAGAAACAAAGTGAACTGTATGCAAAGCAGGCAGAAAACATATCTGTGGAAAACAAGAAACATTTTTTAAAGGAATTTGAAGCGCTAAAAAAAGACCAGCTCTATAATACATTTTTAAAGCTGCGAAACATAAAGCTGGAATTTGATAGAATAAACACTATTTTAAATGATGTGTTTGATAAATGCGCTAATTCTGATGAACTTAAAAAAATTAATATTGACCTTAACGAAAATTTAACAAGTAATGTAAAGACTTATGAAAAAGACACATACTCTGTTTCAGAGTGCGAAAAATATTTTATCATCTTTGCAGAATGAATATACTGAAATGTATAATAAAGAGCTTATAGACAAAAAAAGAGATAAGCCCAGCAAGAAAGCCTACAATTATATGAGATTTTTATTCCTGTCGGAATACTTTACAAAAAATCCTTATTCCGTAAGCAGCAGCGGAGTATTGTTTATTACGCAGACAAATAGTGATAATGAAATCACAACGGATATTAGAAATACTATAACGCCTGACGCCAGAACGGACTATGCAGCAAATATTTCAGATGTATATTGTGACATTGATGAGATTTTGGAATATCTTGATATTGAAACTTTAACATCTGATAAGATTTTAAGGTTCATAGAACTTGCCAAAGTTCGGGAAAACTTTATACTGTCAGAATATTCTGACGATGACATAAAAAAACTTCTAACTACGTTTGGAGGAATTGGAGTAAACATATCAAACAGGATTAAGCATTTTAAGCGTAACTACATAAAAAATGCGGCGCTTAAAAAACTCATAAATGTAAAGGAGCGTGAAATTACACAGCAGTATACATCAAAAAAATATGACGACCTGACAAAGCGTCTTGCGTATCTTAAAAAGCTGGTAAAATACGTAGGAAAAATAAAAAACTCAGACATCATACCAATGATGTTTAAAATTAAGTCTGAAAGAATACCTTTTATATCTATAGATGATGTGCTTTGCCAGACCGCAAGATATAAAAAATACGGAATACTGTCAAAGGACGGAGTATTTGTGATAGAAAAAAATACCAAAGATAAAGAAAACGGTGTCAATGTAGACCTTTTAAACTTTATGGTGTGTACAAGGCTATCTAAAATATTTAACTATTCTGCGCTTCTAAATTACACAAGCAGTGCAATTGACATATTCTGCAAGACCGCAGACCCTATGTACAAGGCAAGCAATACTAGAAAATATTGCAAGCTGGCATATTTTAATGAAATTTATTCATTTAGCAGCCTTTTTGGTAAATTCTTATATTCTGACAAGGATAGTCCTTGCACTAAATGGCTTATTAATGGCAAGGTTTCATATAAAGAACTGTTTAACTTTAAACTAAATAACTATGAAAATGTTTCAAGACTAAATCTAGTGCCAACAAGCGTAAGGCTATTAAACAGCCTTTATACCGTGCTTAGGTACTTAAAGCCTTTTATGGACAGATTTCAGTTTTATGGGATAAGTTTAAAAACTGCTCTTGCAATGAGAAAAAATGAATTTCTAGGCATAGTCTATCTTCAGGGAAAAGTTGACGATGAGCTAAAAGAAGTCATATCTCTTGACGAGCAGATTAAAAAAATTTATAAAAATTACAAGGAGATGATTTAAAATGGCAGAAGATAACAGCAATGAATATTTTGAGCCGCTTGACACAAGCAAAGTTTTCAAGTCGGTATCAACTACACAGGAGTTTTTGGGGCTTCCTAAAAAGCTGACAATCACAATTTTTGCAATAGTTTCATTATTTGCAGCTTTAAATGGCTTCAGGCTTATTTACATTATACCAGCCTTTATGATAATTGGTGTTGCAAAGCTGATTGTAAAGGACGACCCAAAAATTTTTGACATTGTCGTAAAAAACACAAGATACCCCAAAAAGCTGGATTAATAAATTTTATTAATTCCACTTGACTTAGATATTTTAGTGTGATATAATGACAGTAGCCATAATCAAGCAATTACTAATGCGGTGACATAATCGCCCATTATGAAATAGTCTGATTATTATCTTTTTTTCAGGTGCATTTTCATTAAAATGTGCCTTTTTTTATTTAGCTTAATTTGACATTTTTCTTTTTTTATATGCTATAATTAAATCAATAAAAAATACAGGAAAGGCAGGTAATTAATTAATGAGCGTGTATACAGATATTAAAAATCAGGTACGCCAAAATAGGCTAAAACGTGAAATATACGATAACAGGGACAAGGAGACATTCCCGAACTACAGGGAGCTTCAGATACCTATGTTTTTCAGGGACTGCTTTTTGTCCGACAGGTTTAACGGAAAGCAGTTCGTTGTCAATTTTGAAATGATTGACTTTTTTGGATTTAAGATTATAAAGCAGTTCTACATTGATAAAAACAATTACGGCTATCAGACAGCAAAGGGTGTGCTATCGCTTACAAATGCGGTAGATGAGATAATAAGGCTGTCTCAGGACGGATTTAACAGAAATGAGCTGTTTATGGAAGCTATACAGCTTATAAATGATAACAAGAAAGTAACACAGGATATAAATTATAAATTTGACCCTGACGCACACGGTGTGCTTGAAGATTTCTTAAAAAAGATTTTAAGGACTTTTTCACAGCTTAACGCATATCCTGAAAACTGCGTAGTGTTTTTTGGAAATGTGGATAATTATGGAAGCCATAAATTTACTGCAAACTTGCTTCCGTTTTCACATTTTAAAGGAGACGACTTGACACAAAAGGCAGGCGACTACTTATCAGTAAATGAATATCTTATAAAACAAGGTCTGTTAAATGAAAAATATACCTTTTTTAAGGATTTTATAACTGAAGTTGCACAAAACGGCAGCTCAAAAGACATTATTTGGAGCTACCTTGAAAAAACTGGTCTTGCACTGGAAACACGTGTTGCTAGGGACTACTCAAAGTCAATGAAAGACTATAAATATCACGTTTTAGATTTTGAGATATTTAAGAACGACTGGCTTGTAGTTGTAAAGGAAGTAGCAATCAATGACGAAAGCCAGTTTGAAGTCATAAAGGAGCATACTATAATAAATGACGTAAGGCAGCTTGTGGAACTGTCAAAGGAAATGGAAGTCGTGGTCGGGTTTAACAACAAGTTTTATGATAACCATATATTAAATGCTATCATATATTCCTATGAATTTGCAGATAATAAGGTCGATTTAGGACAGCCTTATCCATTTACATATACTGATGTTAAGCGTCAGGAATATGAAGAATGGCTATCCCAGCACGAGGGTGAGCTTAGGGAAGAAACGGAAGACGATGAAGGAATTGACAATACTGAAGACTTTGATATAGGCGTAAACTACTTCAAGGCTGACGACCTGAAAGACTACACCGTTATAGACAGGTTAAATGATATGGATAACTTTTTTGCCAGAAGCAGCGGTCTTTTTCAGCTGTCAAATGCGCTAATTTCAAAAGATACTAATATATTTTCAGGAGACAGGCTTTTATATACGCCATATATGAGCCTTGATACAAGAAACGAGCTTGCTCTTGGAATATCCCTTAAAAAAATCGAAGCCAATCTTGGACTAGATATTAGGGAAAGCACAGTGCCTTTTACGATAGGAAGAAAACTTACAGAAGATGAGCTTGCAGAAGTAGTGTTTTACTGTAACCACGATGTAAATACTACGATTAAGGTGTTAAACTTGAGATTTGTGTACTTTAAGTCATTATTTGAGCTTTGTGAGATGTTTGAGCTTAATGACAGCCTTGTATCAAAGACAAGGGCTGCGCTTACTGGAGAAATTCTTGGATGTAAGAAAAAGCTGGCTAGATATGACAGGCTTGAGTTTGACTATATTGACTTTTTAAAAAATCACAAAAGCGATGAGACAGTTAAAAGATATGATGAAATTTACGGTAAATATGCGGACAACTCTGAAAGAGTTAAGCTGTTCAATGACATAATTTCATTTTACAGAAAAATTGAGAATATGTTTGCAACTAGAAAAAAGCAAATGGAATTTACTGTCGTAAACTACAAGAACGCAAGAGAGGAAATGCAAAGGCTGAATGAGGAGTTTGACTATCTTGTCAAGGAGTATGAAAAAATGCAGCTGGCGGTAGATATTGCTGGAGTTGAGCATAAACTTAAGTTCGGAGGTATTCACGGTGCAATACCTAACTATATAGGACACGGAGTTCTAATATCTCTTGACGTTACAAGCTACTATCCATATTTAATGATAAATAATAACTGGGTTACAAGAAACACACTGTTTCCTGAAAGAGTTATAAGAATTATTAATAAAAGGGTAGAGCTTAAAAGAGCAAAAGACCCTCAGCAGCAGATACTAAAAATAGTAATAAATTCATTATATGGAGTATTAAAGGCTAAGACAAGCCCTGTATGTGACCCTGTGCTGTCAAACAATGTCTGCGTAAACGGTCAATTGGCACTTGCTAACCTGATACTAAGATTATCCCATATTTCAACATTAATTCAAAGCAACACGGACGGTATTATAATTGACACAAAAGAGGAAAACTTGGACGAAATTAGAAGAATATATCACGAATGGGAAAATGACTTTAATTTTAACCTTGAGGAAGACAGGATAACTGACATTTACCAAAGGGACGTAAATAGCTACTTAGTTAAGTTTGACAACGGCAAAATAAAGTCAAAAGGAAGATATGCAAATATTGGGGCTATAAACTTTGAAAAAAATGACAAGCGTTGCATTGACCTTGCCGTAAAGGACAAGTTTACAAAAATGTGCAGCCTTATGGCAGATGACAACGGAAATAAGAAGGTGCTGGTGCAAAATATAGCCAAAATGGATTATGACTATATGTATTTTCTAAAAAATCTTGCGTATAAGGAAATTACGGCGTTTCAGATACTCTGCGTTCAGGGTAGCACCTATGACACAATGATACATAAAGTATACTTGTATGACGACGCAACGCAAGATGAAAAAGAATTTGTTGAAAAAATTAGAAATTCATCAGACTTTGTAAGGGAATACAGAGACGAAGTTTATAAAAGAAATATAATTGAGTACAGGCTTCAAAAAGTAAATCGTGGTATAATGACTAAAGCGTGTTTACGGTCAGGTGTCTAAGCAGAAAGCTGGAATAAAAGGCGGAATAAAGGATTATAAATTAGACAGCTCTGGAAAGCCAGTTCTAAATGAATTAGGTCAGTTCGTATATAATTCGTATTCATCAAGCCTAATTCCTGATATTTCGCAGAACGTAATGATTGTAAATAAGGACGTTAGAAACTTGACAAAGGAAGAAATTGACGGGCTTGAAATTGATTTTGAATACTACGTGAACTTAGTGTCTAAAAATGATTTTTCATTAAGTGGAAATATTATAACTCCAAAAGATACAAAAAACTATTCTAATATTTGGAAAATACACGAGGACACAACAATCACAACAGTGGCAAAAAGCGTAATATTAATGGAAAAAATGATGTTTAAGCGTTTTTATGAAGTTGCAAGCGCTGTTACATCCGACTACAAGAAAGTAAAGATTGGAATATCAAAGATGTTTAAGACAAACGCCATAGAAACGTCAGGATATGACGATATACTTAATAAATGCAATGACATATTAGATAATATTGCAAGGTTTATCGGAACTTATGAAAATGACTTTACAAATGCCGTAAGCATAATAGAAGCCACACAAAATAAAGGAAACTTTATGTCAATACCGTACGGCTATTCTGAAAGCATTGAGCAGTCCATAGATATTATAAAGGACAGCAACCTAAATCTTTATAATATGATTGAAGCCAAGAAGACTTTTTATCTGATAGAACTTTTAACCAAGGTTGCTTCTAAACTTAAAACTTTTGAAGCTCAAATTAACTCGATGAGAAACCTTGATATAAAAAGTTCAGAGTTTAAGGCTGAAAACAAAAAGGCTTATACTATGTATGCTGATATAAAAAATCTTGCAGGCATACCAGTCAAGGCTCTTGAGGAGCTTAAAAAGAACAGCAAGTCGTTTATAAGCTGCGCAAACATAAGCGAGAACTTGCAGCAGATTAAAGATATTATTGGTGTAGCTTTTCTAGGCGACAGCGACACAATAAATGAAATGCTTTCAAACTCACTTATGATTAAAGGTCTGTTTTCAAATGACAGCGGTGCTTTGGTTGCGCTTAACCTTGAGCTTGACAGCTATTTGACTGTACAGGCTGAAGATGTTTTGGTTAATACTTCAGACGTATATGATAATATAGGGTCTAATAAGCCAGCTGACAATTCAGGATATTGTGATAATTCAGAAGAAAATTCAGAGTGGGATTTATAATTAAAAACATATTAAAGCAAGTCAAATTTAAAAATAATTGACTTGCCTTTTTTTATATGCTATAATTGTAAAAAAAGATAGTTTTTTAGATTATTTTTTTAAGGAAAGGAGTATTGTTTGAAAAATGGCTGTAAGTGGAAAAATTTTTAAATATAGATGACAGTTTGCTTGGGATAGTTGAACTTGCGCAAGGTACTAAGCAACCTTTAAGACAGATAACTGATGATACTATTTTGCCGATTGGGAATGAGCCTAACGATTACGCCTACATAGTTCCTGACGGGTATATAGTCCTTGATTTTGATACTGATGACAACGACCTTCAAAGCGGTCAGGAGCATTATCTTAAAGAATATATGAATATGACTACGTGGTTTCGTACTAATCACGGCTACCATTTTTGGTTTAAATTGCCTAGATTTTTAAAAGGCAAGTTTACAAGCGGCGTTAATGTAATGCTTACTAACGGTATGATATGTGACATCAAAGTTGGCGGAATGACAGCACAGAATACAGTAAAAAAAGTAATGGTTTTAATACGTTCAGAAAACATAGACAGAGAATGTCATAATCCCTTAATGCCTATTCCTGAAATTCCAGTCGAGCTTTACCCGATAAAGTACGTCTACAGGACGCCAACACCTTTTACTCAGGTTGCAGAAGGGGGCAGAAACGATTTCTTTTTCAAACTTGTAAACAGGGCTGTAGACAACTGCAAGGAACTTGGCTATTATTTAGACGAGATAACTGCCAAGAAAATTTGCGAGAAAACAAATAAATACATTCAAGACCCTATGTCGCCTGACGAGTTTGACAAGGAAATTGGGGCTATAATACAAAGAGCCTTTTCAAAGGAGACTATTAGGGAAAGTGCTAGGCAAAGCATATCTGAAAGCTCAGACCTAAGCGACGACAAGAGCGACTACTACGATGAAAAAGGTAAAATTATAATAACAAAAATCGCAGAGTACATTCAAAGCCGATATGACCTGTACTACTACAGGGAAACTTTATATCTTCACGAAAAAGGCTTTGAGAGCGTACTGTGGCTAAAATCGGACAGAAGCGACCAGAACCACGTGCTAGGACAGATTATATATAGGCGTCTTGAAATAATACTAAAAATGGCAGACCAAAAGGACATATATGACAAATTAATATTTATGATTGACGAGGACAAGTCGCTTGACAATGATGTGGCTATGCCTATTGTTACAAAAAACGGATATGTCATAAAGCAGGACGGAAGCATTGCCCACGACTACTCTGTTTTTTCAACAAACGTGATAGATACAAATTATAATCCTGACGTTACGTCAGACGATACAATCAGCAGCTTTCTTGACTTTATTACCGAAAAGGACACTGAGCGTCTTGGAATTATAAAGTTTATGCTGGGTCATTGCCTTGCTACAACAAACGTCCCTCAGCTTGGATATTTTCTAGTAGGGCAAAAAGGTGCTAACGGTAAGTCTACACTGACTGAAGCAATTTCAAGATTTCTAGGTGCAAAGAATATAAATTCAAGTTCGCTTGAACAGCTGGAAGAAGACAGCCACAAGTTTATTGCTGCTTCAAAACTTGCTAACTTGGCGGATGACGTTGACGGAAGCTATATACAAAGTGCAAATATGTATAAGACATTTACAGCAGGGTCTAGCGTATCAGTTAGGCAGCTCTACCATAATTCAATGGTTGTAAAGCCTTACTGTACGATGATAAGCTCCTGCAATATAATGCCTATATTTAAGGAAGTTTCAGGGGGTATGGACAGAAGAATGGTTATAATCCCTTTTAGGCAGTCCGTACCTGAAAAAGATAGAGACCCACGGCTTATTGATAAATTAAGCACGGAAGACGCAAAGACAGTTTGGCTGAACCTTGCAATAGAGGGGCTTAGATATATAAGGGAAAATAACGGAGTTCCTCCTAAGTGCAGCGCCGTAGAAGTTGAAAATCTTCAGTATAAGATTAAAAGGGACACAGTGCTTGGCTTCTTATATGACAAGTGCGAAATTGAAATTGCAAACGTTGACTATGCCGAGCGTGAAAAAAATGATGAAAAAATTATTAAAAAAATACTCTCTAACTCAATTGACACACTCTATACAGACTATACATCATACTGCGTAGACGAGGGAATTTCAAAGGCTACCCATAAGAACAGCTTCATTACTAAAATACAGCAGACTTATGGACTAGACGTAAGAACCTTTGACGGCAGAAAAGAGTTCAGGGAGCATAAGAAAGGATAATAAATATTATGAATTTTAGAAAATTTGACAATGAACTATTGCAAAACAGTATGTTTAGACCACAGGACGTCGTTATCGACACAGGAAAGGAGACTGTTGTTGTCGACAGGAAAAATTATATTGGTGGAAGCGACATACCAATAATTATGGGAATTGACACAAGATTTGACACAGCCTTCGGGCTTGCCTGCAAGAAAGCTGGGATTAAGCCTTTTAAATATACAACATCTGTATTTGCTCAGTATGGCGATTTAAGAGAGCCTGAAATAAGAGAGTGTGTGAATAAACTATATGGCACTAACTTTACCCCAGCCTGTCTTATGGCGGACAATTTCAGAGCCAATACTGACGGATATGATGAAAACTTGAACGGAATACTTGAGATAAAGACCAATAACGGAAAAGACGACCAGTTTCATAAGTATGAAGTGCAAATGCTTTTCTATATGATGTGCTACAGAAAAGAGTACGGGCTTTTGGCGGAATATTCAAGAGCAAACGACCTGAAAGGAATAATGTTTGACAGCTCAACAGAAAGCGGGTTCAGGGAAAACTTGCCCGATGACTTTAACAAGCCCTTTGATGAAAAAAGAGTTAAGGTCACATTCGTTCCCTACAACAGGGAAAAGGCTTTTGAAATTTTAAGGCAAATTCATATATTTAATGAAAAAGTGAAAGCCGTAAAAAAAGGAATTATCGAAAACGAATACGAATATAAGAAATACGAAGTAAAAAAACCATTTATAATTGATAAATAATATAACTGTAAGGATGTGATTTTTAATATGAAAAACTTGTTAGCAAAGTTTAGCTCATTTATGATAAAATGGAAGTGGCTGGTTGCAATATTGATATTAACTGGTGCAAGTGCGGCACTTGTCATAAGCTCGCATAATAATGGGAAGTCAGATAAGTCTTCACTGTATAATATCCGTTCTGAAATAAGTTTTTCAGACGGCGAGATAGATAACTTGAAAGATGTAAGCGTAACAGACATTAACAAAAAAAGCGAAAGGCTGTCAGATGTAATAACTCACAAAAGAACGCTTTTCATATACGCTGCAAAATGGTGCAAGTATTGCCAAAAACTTCTGCCTATTGTAAATAATATGTATATGCTTCATAAAGGAGATATGGACGTAGTTGTGGTTTTTTCAGCAACAACTCCGTATGACGAAGTTAAGGAATATGCTAAGAACTTCAAGTTTAAATGGTTTTATGACTATGATATGAAAATATCTGAAAGACTTGCGATACAAAGCGTGCCATTTCCTGTAATACTTGAAAAAGACAAGGACAACCTGTATATGAAGTGGTATCTAGTTGAGCGAAGCAGCATTAAGAATATTGCAAAAGCAGTCACAAATTAATTTACGAGGAAGGTGTTTTAAAAAATGGCTGTAGATAAAAAATTAATAAAAAAGGCTATAAAGGATAGAGCCAAAGAAGAAGGAATTACAGAAGCAGAGTATATTGTAAACTATCTGAATGACAAGTATGACTTGCAGCTAAAGCGTGTAGGAGGAACTTTTATGGGATTTGCTCCAAGGGGGGAAAGAACTCCCAGCTTTTCAATAAAGCAGGGGACTTATGCCGTTATGATTAAGGATTTTGGTGAAGCAAATGACTATAATTCAAAAAAGATAGGAGGCAACCTTGACATCTTTAACGTTGTAGGATGTGCTGAAAAAGGGACATACTATCCTACTCAAAAAGACTTTGACGATATTTGCACAATTATAAACAATGACCTTAACCTAGGTCTTGAAAATGTAAAGCCTAAAGACACGAACTATGTTATGTCCAAGGAGCAAAAGGAAAGCAGGAATATAATTAAAACTATGACAAAGGCTTTGGAGTTTTTTAAAAGTCAGATGACACTTGACACAGAGTTTGCAGAACAGGCTAGAGGTGCTGCATATATGGAGCTTGAAAGAGGTTATACTCTTGATGAGTGTAAAAAATATGAGATTGGATATATGCCTAACCCAAAACTTAAAGGATGTCAGGACAGCACTAAAGACTTTATTGAGTTTATGGATAAGGAGGGCTTTTCCAAAGATGACCTTGTAAAAGCCAATCTTCTAGTACAGAAAGAATATGATAACGGAAATACGCTTGAATACTGCCCTTTTCAGGACAGGGTTATATTTCCTTTTAAAGATATAAAAGGAAATGTGCTAGGTTTTTCAGGACGGCAAGTTGACACGGTAATAGAAAAACGAGAAGACGGAACGTATTCGTCAAGAAAGCCTGAGCGCTTCGATGACGACTACAGATACCTTGTTGTAAAAAAACCGACTAAATATAGAAATACAGTGCAGATACCTAATGTATTTGAAAAGAAAAATCTTCTGTTTAACGAAAACAGAATATCTGAACTTAACAGCGGAAATCCTAAATTAAAGACAGGATTAATCATTACTGAAGGGTATTTGGACGCACTTGCTATGCAAAAGTCAATGGAAGCAATAAACGGAAATACGGTTTATACGCCTGTAGCTCTTGGAACGTCAAACATAACGTCTGAACAGCTTGACAAGATTGAAAAATTCCCAGTGTCTGATATAATCTTATGTCTTGACAATGATGACGCTGGAAAAAAAGGAACTATTTCTGCAATACACGAAATTACAAAAAGAGGACTGGACTGTATAATATTAAAAGTTCCTGAAGGATATAAGGATTTTGACAGCTACTATAAGTCAATATCTGACGAAGACAATTTAAAAAAGGTAATAAGAGAAGCATTTAAGGAGAACTCAATGTTTGCTGAAAAATTTGTCCTAGATGATGTCAAAAAAAAGGAATACTTTTACAAGAATGGGGCAAGAGACGTAGTAAAAGCGATAGGTAACTTCATAAAGGATTTTGAGCCAGCAGAAAGACTTGGTTATCTTCAGGAAATGGCAAAAGATGAAAGCCTAAAGCTGACACCTTTTGACACAATAGGACTTGCTCAAAGTATGGGTATTGACCCTGACTATATGCCTTACATTATAAACCCTGAGTATACGCCTACACAAACGGATTTAGCCCAAGATATACAAAATACCTTGGAAGCCGCTCAGAAAGAATATGATGATATTGATAACATTAAAAAGACTAGACGCTATGAAATATGTTCAAACGAAATAAAAGTTGATATAGCGAAAGGTCAGATAATAGACATCAATTTAGACAGCTTAAAAGAACCTCTTAGCATAGATGGCTTGTACTGTGCTATATATGAAGATAACATTGCATATAATACAGGTATTGATGTATCTCCACTTGATACAAAGTTCTTTTCCTATGAAATAGAAAAATAATAAATTAAAGGCTGTCTCACGGGACAACTTTAAAAACAATATAGAGTTTACATCGAAAAAAACCTGTAAATAATGTGTTTGATATAGTAAACCAGGACTATAAGAAAAACGTCAGAAATATTTACAAAAAAATGTCAAAAAACTAATGACATAGAAAGCGTAACAATAAATTCAGCCAAAGAATTTAGCGAAGCTGAAAAAAATACTGTTAAAAAAACTTTTTCTTAAAAAGATAATCCTGACATAAATATTACTGTAAACGGAAAAAAATAATCGGCGGAAAAAGACTTTGACGATATGGATAAATCGGACAAGGACGAAACAGACATAGCAGATTAAAGAAAAGAAGGTGAAAAATATGGACAAAAATATCAAAAAAATAATTTATGCCTTATAAAAAGGTGCTATAGTAAGATTTGATGTAGAGCATAAAAATTCAGAAAAAAATCTCAGCTCTTAAACTTATATATTCCCTCAAGTACAGATACTGTAAGCACTAAAGACCTTTTTTTAAAAAAAGCTGAGTGGCGATTATAATATAGACTTGTCAGAATTAAGTACCAAAGATATGGATTTTGAAATAAGTAAAAATCACATATCTGCAATAAATAAGGCTGACAGTTCAAGGTTAAATATAAGCATTGATACAAAGGATATTGAAAGAGGTCATTACAATGACATTAACGAAACTATGTTTAATGTGGCAGAATTTTTAAGACAGGATAATTCCAGTTATGACAGGATTATTTCCAATCTTGAAAATATGAATGTTTCTGTGGCTGGATATGAGATAAAAGAAATACCGAATAAGCTAAAAATAAAAGGTGAAAACGTTGACCTTGACAGCGTTCTTGACACGCTATGCGATAACGGCGTTGACGTGTCAAGCTACACTCAGACTATGTTTTCATATAACATTAATACATCTGATAAAATTATAAAAGCGACTGACAGGGCAAATTTTAAAAACAATATATCTTTTCATTATGCTAAAGATATAGACTTTGAAAAATTCTTTTTAACAGACGCAAAGACTTCAAAAAGATATTATGTCGGCGTTACGTGATATAAATGCCGATATATCTGAAGTTGAAAATAAACAGCGCAAAGGATATAAAAAAATATAAATGCCGTTGATGATATTGTACATAATATGCTTGGCAAGAATACAAAGACCGTTATTAACGGAAAAAAATTTAGGCAACGATGTAATGCTGGAACATGCTAAAGATGTGGAAATCTAGGCTCAAAAATAATAAAAAAAAACAAGGATTTTATTAAATAGTGCAAGAATACTCGTAACTTTAAGTTTTAAGTTATGAGATGAATTGCATGGAAATTACAAGAAAAAGTAAAGTTGTGGACATGAAATGTCCTATGCTATAGAGGTGAAGTGGCACGCCTGAAAGAATAAGGATACCTCTTGAGTATCAAACTTCTTAGAAGATAATGTTGTATATTATCTTTTAAAGCTCCCGACTTTCAATCGGGAGTAGTTCACAAAAAAATCCTTGTTTTTTTATTTTCAACTTAAATTGACATTATTAATTAAATATGCTATAATCACAATAGAAATATTTAAGTAAATATAAAAATAAAAAGTAAAATAAATTTAAAGTTTTAAAAATCAATTTAAACATAAGAAAGGACGGTATAAATATGGCACGTGAAAGAACGTTTGTGAGCAAAAAGCTGCTAAAAGACGTTATTAAATTTTATAAGACACATCCTTTAAAGGATATTCCAAAAGCCTTCAATATATCAATTAATACTGCCAGATATATCATATTTGAACTAGCCCCGCAAAAATGTATGAAAAAAAATCAGCCTTGCGGAATATCAAAGCAGCAGTTTAAAAAATTTCTTACAAGATACACAAAGTGGGGGGACATAGAAGAACACTTTGGCATTGGAAAATGGCGAATAATTGAATTTTTAAAAGAAAACTACAATACGCCGTACCTTGGTCGTGTAAAATACGAGCTTGGGCTTGAAAATGTTATACTGGGAGTACCTTTTTCACAAGATGAAGACAATTTCATTCTTGAAAACTACGCAACTCTTGGAGCAAGCCAAATAGGACGTGTGCTAAACCGTTCCAAGGAAAGCATTTACGGACGATATTTAAGGCTGAATAACATAAGCAAAATCTGCGAGCTTGACAACATTTGCAATGTGAACAGCTCTGATAATACTGATGATGTAATTAGCAGTAAAGGTTCTTGCAGCGGAGAAAGTATGTATGCAAGTCCAGCAAAGTGATACTTCATTGCCAAGATATATTTATAAAATGAAAGGAAGATGATTTTATTTGAGTAAAACATTAATTATTACGGAAAAGAACAGCCTTGCAAAAAACATAGCAAGTGCTTTAAAGATTGGGATAGACAACTGTTATTAAAAAGTATATAAAAAAACAAAAAAATATATTAATAATTGTATAGAAAAACCCCTGTTTCAGTAGCAATGCTGAGACAGCTTGAATTTAAAACTAGGAAACCCTAAAGAATTAGATAACTACAACATAACTGGAAACGGCAAGTGTGAATGTTGCGAAAGCAGAAAAAATATCTAAATATGGACTATGGTGAAATAAAAAGCTATATATTTAATTAGTTATTGAGATGTGACATCTGATTATTTATATAGTCCTAAGGTTACGTTAAATATAAAAAATCAATAACATAGTATTTAACTATTACAATGGGCATTTAGTTGCCAATCATCTAAGGCTAGTTAAGCTATGATGAAGGCTCAACGACTAGGTGTTTGAGACACCCTTTTAAAAAGAAGATAACTAGAAGAAAAACTAGGAAAAGTAAAACTGTAAGCAGATATATTGACACGGCTTTATATCAATGACAGAAGAAAAAAATATTCACAGCCTTAATTTTTTTAGGTTGAACAAATAGTCTACGCTAATATGAAAATATTAGAGGTCTATCAGCAATGGAAAGACTGCCTTGATAGTTGCGTATCAAGGTGAATACATAAAAAGTCTATAATAAAAATATAAAATAAACAAGAAAAAAATGTTGATTTTTATACATTATTGTGCTATACTAATATCAAGGAGTGATAAAAGATGTTAAGTATAGGAAAAATTTTGCAAAAATCTTTTAGGAGTGAGTATTCAAACTCTAAGAAACTGGGATAAGGAAGGAAAAATTAAAACCTACTTATGTTACAGAAAAATGGATATAGATACTATTCCGAAGATTTACTAAATAAATTTAGAAATATCAAAAATGTTAATAAAATAAAGAAAAAAATATATTATATGCCAGAGTGTCTACTAAAAGTCAAAAAGATGATTTAGACAGGCAAATTGATAATCTGAAGCAATATGCTTACAGCAAAGGATATTCTTTTGAAATAATAACTGATATTGGAAGTGGAATAAATTATAAAAAAAGAAGGTCTTTTTAAAAAAATGATAAATTTAGTTGAATGTGGAGAAGTTGACAGAATAATTGTCTTATATAAAGACAGACTAATAAGATTTGGCTATGACTTAATTGAATACATTTGCAAACTTAATGATACTAAAATCGAAATAGTAGATAACTCTACGATTTCTAAGGAACAGGAACTAACAGAAGATTTAATACAAATTATAACTGTTTTTTTGCAAAACAAACTGTATGGAGCAAGAAGCAAGAAAACAATTAATTTGATAAAGAGCATAAAAAGAAAAATGCTGATAGGTAAAAAAATCAGAATAAAAAAACAACTCCTGAACTAGAAATATTATTTAGAAAAATGTGCAGGTGTTGCAAGATTTTCTTATAATCTAATGATTAGTTTAAATAATAGTTCTCAAAAAGTTTGTTAAGGAAAGTGATGTACGAAAATATGTTACGCAGTTAAAAAAAGCAAGAAAATTATAGCTGGTTAAAAAGAAGTTAGTGCTAATATCCCTAAAAAAAGGCAATAAAAAAACTGTGGGAAAGCATACTCCGATTATTTCAAAAAGTTAAGAGGAAAACCTAAATTTAAGAAGAAATTCAAGTATGACCGTTTCTATGTGAATTATGAGAGCTTGAAAAAAACAAATTTAGGATTTAAAAGCTGAAAAAAATTAGGAGAAATAAGAACTAGCGAACCATTACCTGAAGCCAAACAATATTATAATCCGTATATTGTATATGACAATAAATACTGGTATCTAACATTTTCTATTGAGACAGAGTGTATAAAAAGAGCAATTAAATGATTTTACACTTGGAATTGATTTAGGAATAAAGCATTTTGCAGTAACATCACAAAATGAAATCATACCAAATATAAATAAGACTTTGACAATGAAAAAAACTTTACAAGAAAAATAAAAAAAGATACCAAAGAAAAACTTACAAAGTGCTTAAAAAAATAGTTTTAATAGAATTAAAGTTTTTAAAACAGCTTAGGCGATTGTTTAGAAGACAAAAAAATATCAGAAATAATCATATACATCAAGCAACTTCACATTTGGTAAAAAAACCAAGCCAAGTAAAAATAGTTGTTGAGTATTTGAGAGTTTCTAATATACTTAAAAACAAAAAGATTATCAAAAAGCAATATCTGAAAGTGGATTTTTATGAATTTAGAAGACAAATTGAATATAAATGTAAATTAAGAAATATTAAATTTATGTTAGCAGATACATTTTTTTCCAAGTAGTAAAAAAATGTTCCAGCTGTGGAAACATAAAAAAAGATTTAACATTGAAAGATAGAATATATAAATGTGACTGCTGTGGTCTTGAAATAGATAGAGACTATAATGCAAGTCTTAATTTAAGCAAATTATAATAACAATATAAAAAAATTAACATACCGTTCGATATGCGGGAATTTAAGTCTGTGGAGAGTTAGAAAAAAACTTGTCAATTTTTATTCGGCAAGAACTTTATGAAGCAGAAAGTTGAATTAGTGATAATCAGCATAATAAAAAGTTTATTTTGATTTTTTTATAGACTTTTTTTATATCGGTATAAGAACGGTCATTATGAAAATGACAAGTTTATAATGCTAGCCTGTGCAGGACACCTTTTTGGAAACAAGGACGCAAACGAGTATGACAAGTACAAGGACATAAAAGGCTGGGCTAACTATGCGCTTCCAATTATACCTGATGAATTTGAGGTAAAAGGCGTAAAAGGGAAAGAAAATTTGATAAAAAATATAAAAAATGCACTTGCCGACAAGTCGGTAACAGATGTGATACACTGGTGCGACGGAGATAGGGAGGGTCAGCTGATAGGTGACGAAGTGCTTTTCAAGTTTAAGAACAAAAAGCCAGTAACACGTGCCTGGCACAAGGACGAAAGTGATAAATCCTTATTAGAAGCATATAACAAAAGAAAGCCTGACAAGGAATATTACAACATCTACGAAGAAGCACGTGCTAGAAGCGAGATAGACTGGCTGATAGGGATTAACGCTACAATACTAGCAAGCGTTAAAAGCGGCGCTACAATTCATCTTGGACGTGTTAAGACCCCAATGCTCCAGTACATTTACGACAGGGAAAAAGCAATCGCTGAATTTAAGCCTGAACCTTACTTTGTGGTTAAGAATGAAAAAAATATAAAGCTGGAATATCCTGAAAAATTTAAGACTGAAAGCGAAGCCATAGAATTTTCTAAAAAATTAAACCAGGGGAGAGCAAAGGTAATGGACATAAAGACAAAGGACGGCGTTGTAAAGCCCCCTTTAATGTTTTCACTGCCTACGCTTCAAAAGCTGATGAACACAAAGGCAAACTGGACGCCTGACAAGACTATGAGCGTAACTCAGAGCGTATACGACAAGAAGTTCATAACATACGTAAGAGCAGACAGTGAATATCTTGCAACTGAAGAAAGAGGTCAGGTTGAAGCAAGCATTAAAATGTTAAATGACCCAAGAATTAAATTTAATCCAAATGCAGATACTTTTAACGATAAAAAAATATTAGTGCATACGGCGCACCATTTAACTGATAAAATGCCAAAAGCAGGAGACTTAAATTCAGATGAGCAGCTTATCTATGACACTATTGTAAACAGGCTTAAATGCCAGTTTGCTATAAATGACAGAATTGTCGCAACTACAACTATGGAAATTAATGTAAACAATGTTCCATTCAAGCTGAGCGGAAAAACTGTAAAAAGCGAGGGCTGGGGGGAATTTGAAAAAGTCACAACTTCAAACAATCTTCCAAATCTTAGCATAGGCAACGAGTTTGACGTGGAATTTACAGTTGAAAGAAAATGACAACACCTCCTGCAAAGGTGACAGTGAATGAAATGCTGGACTGGTGCAAAGCGCCATTCAAGAAATGGACGCTTGATGACGTAGACGAAAACATCGAGCTTACCCAGGAGGAACTGGAACTAATAAAAAAAGGGGTTATGGTAGGAACTACAGCCACAAGAGATACAATATTAAAATCTCTTATAACCAACAAGCACGTGGAGCTTAAAGGAAAAATCCTATAATATCACGCCCCTTGGTAAAAGCGTTATTGATATAAAAAATAAATTAAATGTGTCAGTAAATCTTGACAATACTATTGAGGTTGAAAAATGGCTGACGTCTATCGGCAAAGGCGAGATAACACGTGAAGAAGTTATGAGCCTTGTAAAGAAACGTCTTTTTGATATGGTAAAGCTGGGAGAAACTGCGGACATTGAAAAAATTGCACAAAGTAAAAATTCACAGAACATAGTTGCAGGATGTAAATGTCCTAAATGCGGCAAAGACATTATAGAAAATCAGAAGGCTTTTGCCTGTGTGGATAACTTTCCTGCAAAAAAATGTGACTTTGTGATATGGAAAAATCCAAATTACTTTAAGCATACTATTACAAAGACCGATATTAAGGCACTTTGCAATGGAAAAACAATTGTAATGGAAGCAACGTCCAAGGCTGGAAAACAGTTTTTTGCAAACTATAAACTAAAATACAATGCTCCGTACTGGAATTTTGAGCTTGAAAGTTTTGCCGCTGCTCCAGCCAAAAAAACAGTTAAAAAGACATCTTCTAAAAAAATAGAGGTATATTTAAAAATAAGTAAGTCAATTTTATTTGACTTATTTATTTTTATATGCTATAATCGGATTAAAAGAATAATATATTATAAGTTATTATAATTTACAGACATAATATATTCAAAAATAAAAAAAGAAGGAGAAATGCTACAATTCATTAAAAATAGAATATATTATATGTTTTTAGTAGCAGGTGAAAGATTATGGAAAAACGAGCTTTAAATGTCGCTTGGGACGGAGTTCACAAAGTTACAATAAAAGATGAAGAAAAAAATGTCGAACTGATACTGGAACTTTTCAACGCATTTGACGGAGAGCATATGGAACGTAGAAGAATGGAAATGCGTGAGTTTGACACTATTAACGACGCATTTGGAAATTTAGCCTTAGAAAAGAAAATTGACAAGGCTACAATAAAATGCCCTTCGGATATGAGCCTTGACTACGCCATACGGCATTACGCACCAAGAGGTGGAATAAACACGCTGAATATCAAAAGATATGACTTCAAGCTGGACGGGGAGCTTAACTTTGAGCTTGACTGCCATTTTGGATTTCTTGCTATTTATCTTGATGACAATGTTTACAGCACGTGGGGAGATAACCGAAAGAACAGGTTTGTAAAAGATGAGGATGACAGGCTTGAACGTTCAATGGTGTCACGAGAATTTATACAGTCTATGACAACATCAAACCTTTTAGGAAAAAATTATGGCTATATAAAGGACGCCTTTTCATACACATTCCGTCCTGAATATCAGGACAGGTATGTCCCTATTTATGACGGAAGTTTTGCGTCAACCTGCACAAGCTGCATATACGATAAAGATACGGATATTGGAAAATTCCGTATCACAAATGTAGCACAAGGTCTTTTTGGAATGAGCGAGAAAAACAGCATAGAAATTACAACCGACTGCGACAGCGAGAACCTAAAGGACAGATTAATCTTTTTGGCTGCAAATCATACAATAACTGCTGAAGCGGCTGTGCTAAAATATGAAATTGACTTTGTACACGAAAGGGAAAGCGACCCAGCAAAAAAATATCCTGTACAGCAGATTGTGATAGCTGACGGGAATATTCAGAAAGGCTGCGACATAGCAAAGTCAATAAATATGATAAGACCTGATGAGCATAAGGTCAACCTTATTGTAAAAGACCAGGATTATAATATAAGCTATAAAAACTTAGGAAAGGGAAAATATTTTCTTGGAGCAAAGGACTTGAATAATGAGGACATACTTCTTTTTGGAAACGAAAACAAGGAGTTTATTGGTAAAAGTCAGGGAAAAGACGTAAATTTATCAGACATACCAAAAGAACTTTTTGAAAAACTTCAGGAATTTTGCGAAAAGCTGTCGCTTCCAAATGACGACTTGGCTGTAATGAAAACTCAGTTTGACAAGGCTCACCGATATAACGCCCAGAAACTGTTTCCTAAAGACTTTAAGTATTAGTTGAATAAAAATAATTATATGTGCTATAATGATTATAATAAAAAAATATTAAAAGAAAGGAGTAGGCTTTTATAAGCCTACAGAGTGATAGAAATATGAGAGCAAAATGTCCAAATTGTGGCGGAGAAATAGTAGAAAATGACAGAACATTCCAATGTGAACACGCATATCCTGAAAAAGGTTTGCGATTTTACGATGTGGAAGGACAGCTTTAAGAACTTTTGGAAAAATGGACTTGACTGAAGATTTGTTGGATAGAATTTTAGCAGACGGGGAAGAAGTTGAGCTTACTAGAAAATCAAAAGCAGGAAAAGAATATACAGCAAAATATAACATTGCTAAGAATGAAGCTGGCTACTGGGGACTTAACCTAGTGGAATTTGTCAATAAAAAATTAACTGTAAAAAAATGTCGCTATCATTAATATGAAGCGGCTTTTTTTATTTGGTCTTAGTTGACATTATTTATTTTATATGCTATAATAAATTATAAAAAATAAAACTAAAAAAAAGAAGGTGTGCTACAAATGGAAAATTTTAGAATGAGAGATAAGGAAATTACAGTAATTACGATTGACACGAACGGCTTAGACAGGTTCGATGAAATACTGGCAGTGTATGCTAAGAGATTTAAAATAGTAAGAAGTGAGCAAGGTCTCGATATTGAAATAGTAGATAATTTCAAGAGATTTTATGTGCCAGTTTCTGAATTAAATCCTGACGCCGCAAAATATCATAAATGGACTGCCGACAAGTTAAAGGAGCTTTCCCAAAGTCAGGTAAATTCTGAATTTAATAAAAATGAGTGCTGGGAGCTTCTGTCATTTGCAAAAAATAGCCTAATTGTAACTAACTCCAAAGACTTTTTAAGAAAAATGATTTGGCTTTTTACAACTCACACTCAGGCAAAGCAAATCTCAAGCGCAAAAGTCTTAGGTCTTGTTGAAGATACAAAGGACATCATAAAAAAGCAGGGGCAATTTGGCATAGTTATGCCTAATCTTTACGACATTATGAACCATTATGGCGTTAGTTATGACAAGAGCCACGAAAATACAAATATAGAATTTAAAATGCTAGTATGCTGCAAAGTAGTATCTAAAATGCTTGGCAATGAGATTTCTTTAATACAGAAAAAAATTTTGCAAATAAAAACAAACCATATAAACATAATGGCAATAGATAATTTTGAATTTGAGATGAAAAAGGCAAAGGACGTGCTAAAAAGACACTTTGACAAAAAATATATGCCCAGCCCTTTGTGGGAAAAAGTTAAGCATTGCCAAAGTCATTTTCTAAAACTTGACATAGGGCTTATAAACCTAAATAATTTAGAAATAAAAAAAGGCTATTCATCAAGCCTTAAGGGAATATCTAAAAGAGTTAATGCGTTAGTCTTTAATGTAAGAGGGGTATACTTTTTTGTAAGATGTGACAATGGAAAATTAATTGGCGTAAGCAAAAGGGACTTGCAACTTTCAGTTGGATATTCAGGGGAAAATCCCATATTCACGGATAGCATAATAGAATACTTGGCTGGGGTATATAGTTATGAAAAACGTTAGATTTGTGCCATTTTCAATTTGACATTTAGATATAGGTATGCTATAATAAGAATATAAATATCAAGGCTTGCATTAAGCGTCTAAAATATAATATTAATTACGCCATATATTTAGTTATTGTATGTCTTTCCTGTCATAGACGTTTTTCAGACTATGCCTTGAATGTAATGAGATAAACACTGCTATAAAAGTTTATCTCTTTTTTTATTATCAATATTTTTAAGTTGACATTATTTATTTTATATGCTATAATTGTTTTATAAAAAGATATGACTTTTTGTATAAAAATATATCAGCAAAAAGGAGATAACTATTATGGACAAAGGTATTTTAAGGCTCACAGCATTAAGTTTATTGTCGGCACTTGAAATTGTATCAGAGATTGCGTCAATGGCAGGCATTTTTATGGTAATACTTACAGTCGCAGCTATGATGTACGGAAGTGTTATGAATGACTGGCATTATGCAGAATATATTGCAGCGCCTACCATAATGCTTATAGTAGGCGGAAAAGTTTTTTATTCGGCAGGTATGAGACTGATAGAGCTTGTATGTGAAATATTATTTGACGAAGACGTGGAAACACAAAAATTTAACCAATATTATAAAAAGATGTGCGACTTTTACAACGAAACTAAGAAAACTGCACAAAATAATCAAAATAATCAAAATCAAAATTCATACAGCAATGCCAGAACTAATGAATACTATAATGCAAAGACATATCCAAGATATGATATGGAGCGAATTTCAAGTATTGAAAAAGCATTGTCTACGCTAGGGATAGCAAAAAGAGAAGTTCTATCTGAAAGCAAGATTAAGACCGCTTTTAGAAAAAAGGCTTTTGAATTGCACCCTGACAGGAATAAGGGAGTTGACACAACTAGGCAAATGCAGGATTTAAACAATGCTCACGAAAAAGTGTTAAATGATTTTGAGTATTATAACAGATATGTCAAGGGGGTTTAAAAAAATGGATGAACGACTTAACTTAAGATATATAGGATACTACAGACTGTTAAAAGTTACAGGGGGTGCAGTTCTTTTAGTATTTTTACTGCTAATGGGAGTGCCTGCCACATTTAACGCCATAACAGGACTTATATTTCTATATGTGTTCTTCTGTGCAAAGACTGATTTTGACAAAAGGATTGCAGTACGTGAAATAAAGCGCAGACTTAGTCCTCTTGGCTTTAACAGAAGCATAGAATGTGCCTGGCATAACAGAGGTTCAATAGGATTTTTTGCAGTAGACAAGCCAAATCAGATGATGATATTTACTGGAAGCCAGTCAAATTTTGACCTGTTGGTAGTGCCTTTAAAACAGGTTACAATAACTGAGTTTTCAGACCATTTTGAAATAAACAGCTCAAAATGGAACGAGCTTACGCTAATAGCATTTAAAAATCAGATTTAGATATTAAATTAGTTGACTATAATTATAAAAAATGTTAAGGAGGTTACTGTAAAATGATTACTAATATATTTTTTATCTTATATGTATGCTGTATGATTATATTCGCTTTATATATGATGTTTTTTTACTATGTATGAGATATGCTGCTCTATTTATGGATTTGATTTATCTTGTATCGTGTCCTGAAAACAAGCGCAATAAAGCACTTATACAATTTTTTTAAGGATATACTTTATTCAGCTATGCTTGTGCTGGTGCTTGCTTCAGCCTGTTATTTAGCAATACCTAGAATTTACAGATACGATAAAATTTTTAGAAAAATAAGCAGATTGTCAAAAAGTTATAAATAAAATTAGTTGACTTTTTATTATAAAATATGCTATAATTAATTATATAAAAAAATATGACTTGAAAGGAATGATAACTAATGGATGTAGTTAAAAGATTAACAGAGATGAAAAGATATTATGACAAGGGGATAAAAAGAATTTAATAAAAAATATAAATGTGAAAGCCTAGAGGAAGGGCTTCTTGGAACTGGCACATTTATTACGTGCGATGACATAAAAGTATTTAACGGAAAATTTGCTATAAGGGTTACAATCAGCAATACAGACCCCAAGGCTGGAATGACATCTGTATCTGAATATTGCCTGTTAGACACATTAGACTTTAAAAAAGCCAAAGATGTTGTAATAAAAACAATATTTGGAGACGCACCAGCAGAAACTGTGCAAGTTGAAAATATATCTACTGAAACTGAAAAAGCAGAAGATACACCTGCTGAAAATGTACAAGTGGAAGATACATCTACAGAAGCAGTGCAAGCAGAAGATACACCTACTGAAACTGCACAAGTTGAAGATATACCTACTGAAACAGTAGAAACAGAAGATACACCTGCTGAAAGTGTACAAGTAGAAGATAATCCTACTGAAAATGCACAAGTGGAAGATACTCCTACTGAAACTGTACAAGTAGAAGATAATCCTGCTGAAACTGCACAAGTGGGAGATACATCAGCAGAAAGTGTACAAGTAGAAGATACATCAGCAGAAAGCGTGCAAGCAGAAGATACTCCAGCTGAAAATGCACAAACTAAAGATACACAAGCAGAAGATACTCCTACAAAAGCAGTACAAGCAGAAGATACACAAGCAGAAAGTGCAAATGCAGAAGACAGTCAGTCAGAACCTAGCGTTGAAAATCCTTTAAATGAAGATTTTACTGAAAATCATAAAGTAGACAAGGCTTATGAAGATAATCAAGCCAAAACTGAAAACTTGGCAGAAAATAAGGACTTTGAAAAAGAAGATACATCGCAAGATACAAAAGAAAGTTTAAAAGACGACGTGGATATTCCTGAATATGTGCCTAAAACATTAGACAAAATCCAGGAAAAGGAAATTGACAACTTGGCATACTACTTTGTGCAAAACAAGGAAAAAAGAAACGCACTTTTACATAAGTTCTTTACAAGACTTGACTACAACAAGCCTTGAGAAAAGAGGACGCTTTGGAAATTAAGGAGCTTCTTGCAAAAGAGACAGGGCGTATCATAGCAAGATACCCTGAAGAAACAGTGCATTTAATGTTCGACAGAACCTATAACATATTAATTCCAGCGGAAAACGGCGTAATAAAAGAAAACTTGCTGTTAAATATTAAGGACTTGAAGATATTGGCAGCCGCAACATCGCTTGGAATTGTCGAATGTGTGTTAAAGGATATGATGTTTGACATTAACGAGAACTAATATAGAACTAATAAAAAAAGGCAAGTAATTAATACCTGTCTTTTTTATTTGCTTTTATTTATCTGCTTCATCCTTACTGTCTTTAGCCTTTTCATACTGAAGCTCTTTTTTCATTTCACGTCTAAGACCTTGAGTTGAATACTCAACGGAACTTATTTCCTCTTTATAGTCAGGAAGCAAGTTTGCGTTTACGCTTATACCGTCTCTAAGTCTAAGACGGCTGTTATAGTTGTCCTTGTCGTCAAGCACAACGTTTACTGTCATCTTAGATTTTTTAAGGTCTGCCTTGTCCTGTAGAGCGTGTTCTTTTAAGTCTTTTCCCACAATTTCTTTAAATACAGGAATAGACGCAACACTGTCATTAATTTCAAAAGGCTTGATTTCAACGGCATTTACCCCAGTTGTCATTCTTGCAAGTTTTCCGTAATCTTCAAGGCTTGTAATGCTATAGAACTGGCTCTCAACATATTCCTGAGCTGGAGCATTGTTCTTGTTCTTATATGAGATATGTGACTTGTTCATTGTGTCACTATCAATATAATGCACCATTTGAGCTTCCTTGTCAGTTATAAATATTTCCTTACCAACTTCATTTATTGTAACATCGTCAGGAAAATCAAGAGATTGACCTTGCATATCTTTAAATATAGCATTTCTTAAAGTTTTAAGGCTAGAAAAATGCTCCTTTAAAAGCTCGTTGTTATTAGTATTTACTGTCATTGTCGGATTTCCTGAACGAGTTATGTACATTGTTGCAAATGTGTCGTCGTTCTTGTCAATGAAGCTGATTGTATCAGTATTTCTATAAAGGTCATCTTTTCCAGTTTTAACTGTCTTAGCTGACTTGTATTCAAACTGAGTTCCGTCCTCATTTTCCATAATGATGACTTTATCGTCTACATCAGGGAATAATTTTGAATATTTATTGACTGAGTTTACAACCTCATCTAAACTGTAGTCATAAAAGTCAACCTTGGCAACTGCTATGCTTCTATGAATATCCGTAAACTTCACTGCGTCAACATCGTTTATCTTTCTTATGTCAATGTTATCTTTTACATAGTCTACAACATATTTTTCAAAAGTTGACATGCTTGGGTCTTTTTCACTTATTGCCTTTGCAACCCTGTTATTTGCCAAAATTTCTTTGTCCTCATCAGTTTTATTTTGCTTATTGGATAATATTGCGTATTGAGTATAGTCTTTTTCAAACTGGCTTTGAATTTTATCGCCAATGCCGTGCAGTCCATATTTGCTTGCACTTGCGTCAGCATTTGCAAGTACGAATACATCCCTGTCGGTATTACTAAATACTTTTATGTCAGGACTTATTTCAGGCAAATCTGAAAATCCTTGCTTTTTATGGTTAAATTTTTCAGCAACCAGGTCAAAGTCAGTATCAGCGTAAGCTGTAGTTAAGAACTGCGTTACGTCAAGCTCATTCTTGTTTACATCAAACCCGCTGTTTTCTTTAGTCGGATATAAAAACTCAGCTGCTTCTTTTTGTTCCTCAATATCATTTTTATTAAACGGCTCTATCTTGCCTAATACATTTTCAATCTCTTTTGCTTCCTGTTCAGGCGTCAAAGGTTTTCCGTTGACATCTGCTGATTTTATTTTAACTGGCTCTTTTTCAATATTTATGTTTTCAGTAAGAATTTCTCTTGTTAAAGTTTCTTTAATCCTGTCAGGCAAAGGCTTAAAGTCTTCGCTTAACAAATCATAGCTGAACGTATGGCTGCCATTCAAGTTTAATTTCATAGATGTTAAATCATCTAGTTTAATAGGCTCATCAATCCTAGCTGTCATTATTGGCTCACATTTAGCGTTGTTTCTAGCGTAAAGGCTATTAATATCCTTTGAAACTTTGGACATATTTTTAATTACTGTGTCGCAGTAGTCCTCAGTTGCAAGATATATCAAGTTTTCTTCTGAAAATCCAGCTTGAAGTCCAGTCTTGTCATCTGTCAATATTAGACAGTCCTTTCCGTCAACATCTTTTTTAAATTCAACGGTAAAATCAGAATATACTTCAAAATTGTCAATTATATCTTCGTTTCTTTGTTCCTTTGTGTATGCCATTATAAACACACCCTTTCTTTTTTAATTTATTACAAAGGTATTATACCACACTTTACAAAACATAGCCAAACGAAAATAAGCCTGTTAGATAAAGCCATATTTTCATACATTCACATTTATACAAAAATATGGTATATTACATAATGAAATACTTATGAAAGGGGACTTACTATAATGAATAACAACAGTTTTCAGGTAAAGACTGTGTCAAGGCAGAAAGGGAGACCTCCGCTTGACAAGAACGCATACATATCACGTGAAGGAAAATACAAAGATTATCCAGACCTTGTGGCAAAAGGCTCTTTTAACATACCTCAGACATTTGGCGACGCAAAGACGCTATGGAAGGCTGCTGAAAAATACGAGCGGAAAAATGGACATCTGTATACAGATGTTCAGGCAAACCTGCCTTTTGACATGACAGCGTCACAATATGAAAATATTGTAAAAGATTTTGTAAGGAATACATTTTCTGAAAAGACTGCCGTAGTATACGCAATTCATAATAAGAAGCAGCTTGACGGAAAGCAGCACCCGCACCTGCATTTAATGTTTTCCAACAGGCAGTTTCCTGAAGGCTTCGGATTTACCCAAAAGGATATGTTTAAAAGGGATATAGCACCTAAGTATGAATATTCAAAGCTAAAATATTTATATTTTATGAAAGACAACTGGGCGCAAAGCTGCAACAAGGAACTTATAAAAGCTGGAAGGCTTCCCGATATGGAAAGCCGTTCATATAAGGAGCTAAGACAACGTGCAATGTATGAAAAAGATGACGTAGGTGCGTCACTTTATCATAAGCTGAATTTCTACAGGAAAGGTCATAACGACAAATATTTTAAGGACTGGGACAAGGAGCGAAGACGAATTTCAAATAAAAAGAATGAAAATAAAGGAGAAGTGGATATGGCAACGCTAAGTGAAATACAAAAAAATTCTATGGTTGACGAAAGAACCATTAAAAGAACTGAATACAGGGATAAGCTGGTAGAACATAAGGAAAAGCTGCTAAATGACAGAAAGCAAAGAAAGGAACGAAATCTTGCAAAAAATCCAAAAAACGAGGTTGAGCTTTTCTTACAAAGGGTCAAGGAATGTAACAGGCTATATAAGAAAAGTTTTGACTTCGAGGACATAAGCCGCACTAAAATTGACGGAATGTATTCAGATATGCTAAATGAAGATACAAAGAACTATAAAATTAACTTGCCGCACTTTATTGCAGACGGAGAGCTTGTGCTGAACAAGGATGTAATAAATACACGAAACGTAAAGCAATTGTCAAGCAAGGTTAAGGAGCTGTCTAAACTAAAGGAAGGCATTGAGCAAAAAAACGACATCTCGCAGTTTGTAGAAAATATCGGCTCAGGCGGAATACGGTATAATATGTCAAACGGTATAATCCGAGATGAGCTTGAAAAGCGTGCAAAGAAAAAGTCAATTGGTGAAAACATAACAAAAGAGATTGTGCTAAATATTGTCGAATATCAAAAAAGAACTGCCAAAGTTGACAATAACGAAGACGATATTTTAACTAAAAAGAAACAGGACAAGGCTGTATCTGAAATAAAGGAAGAAATATTTAACAGAAATCTTGCAAACGCATATCTGCTATATAAGATAGAAGACCTTGATAACAAAATTTTAAATACAGATTTTAAAACGGCTAATTCTGAAATTAACCTGAATGAATATATGACATCGCTTCGTGCAAATAGACCTATTGACATAACGGCTAAAGTAAATGAGCGCCTTGATAAAATTCAAGGCACAATTGACAAAGGCTTTGACGAATTTGCCGAAAATAGGGTCAAAGGCGTTACAACATTCTTCAGGTACAAAAACGACACACAGTATACAAAAGATGACCTTGAAGACATTAAAAAGGAGCTTGAAGCTAAAAAAAAATCTTATGAAGACGACTATTTGAAACAGATAAACGAGATGAAAAGAAAACAGAACGCACAAAATAATGCAAAGCCTAAAAAGAAAAGCTGGTTTTTCTTTAACAGTTCAGATACTGATAAAGTGGAACTTACTAAACCTGTAAAAAAGGAGCTGTCTGAAACTGACAGAATTACTCTTAAAGGCGTCACAGAAATTCTAACCAATCCAGCAAGCGACCTTAACAAAAAAATACAGGACAGAAAGCAGAAAGCCTGGCAGGACTTCAAAAAACTGGAAAAAACTTTATCCGAAGCACAAAAATATCAGGAGCTTGCCTTGGAGCTATGCGAATTTGAGGTCGGCTATAAGGAACGTCAGGACAAGGACAGCTTTTTTTCTGTTAAGTCGGCGGATATGTCAAGCGAAATCGACAAATTCAGAAGCGGAACTTCTAAAAATAATGAAAAAGTGAAAGAATTTAGCAAAGATTTGCAACTTTAAAGCCGTTTGATAAAGGCTTAAAATTAAATGCTATTAAAACACACTTAATAAAGGCTTATAATCGGCTTGACAGATTATAAGTAATATTATATAATTTTTCCAAGATAGCATATATTAGGGCGTACTCTTAAAAGTATGTTATAATTATGCCGAGTAATCTTAAAAAGATATAGACATCATAAAAAGAAAGGAGATAAAAATGCACACGGAAAATTCGTCAGAGTACAAGGAAGTACATAGAATACCCGAAAGGGTAATCGGTCGTGACCCAAATTTCAGGGACATATACCACAGGCTTGCCTTATCAACGCTAAAGACACGGATAATGGCTTACGTATTTGCAGCAACGACAGTAATATCATTTGCTGGAATGTGGTACTATATGACAAGGGTTCACGACAGAGTAATAGCCATACAGATAGATAAGGACAGCGGAGCGACAATTGGTGTGACGCAGCTAAAGGCTAGCCTAAATGCTCAAGTGCCTGACAAGGCTATGGAGTATTTTCTTGTTACACAGGTTATATCAAAATTAAGAAGCATACCCTTTGACAAGACAGACTACCTGAAAAGCATAGACAGCACCTATGCGTTTATGACCCCTCAAAGCAAGGCTAAGTTTCAGACTTTTATTCAGGGGACAACTACAGCAGAAGTGCTAGGGTCTAGCACAATGTCAATAACGACAACTGTAAAATCCTTTACAAAGGACGCTGGCTCTCCAAATACATATAATGTACGTTGGCAGGAGCAGACATTTGACGGAGAAGCTCTTAAGGCAACAGACAACTATGTTGCCAGCATAAAGGTCACTGTCAAGGAGACAGGCGACAAGGATTACAGAATAAATCCTTTTGGAATAGTAATTACAGATGTAAATATTTCAAAAGAAACTGTATCGCAGTAACGGATAGGGAAAGAGGTACGATATATGACAAATATGACAAAACTTAAATCTTTTCCTTTAGTAAAGACATTTTCGTCAAAAGACGGAAAATCAAAGAAGACAATAATTTTAAAACTTATCGTAAGTTTATTATATATAGTTATTGTATTTGGCATTAGTTACGCAACAAGCGGAAAAAAGGACGCAAGCCTGCAACCTGTCATAGACTTTGTAGAACTTGCAAAAGCGTCTGTGGTATGGCTTGTAAACGGGCTTATAATAATTCAGGGTCTTTTTCAGCTGTACGAAGCACAGGGGAATGTAAGTGACGCAGTAATGGCTGTTTTGGAAATGGCTATAAAGTATACTCTTTTTCAAGGTATATTAAATGCAGTCCAGGACTTCTTTGGAAGCGGAACGATGTTTTAAAAAATAAAAAAATGAAAGGAATGTGGTTTATGAACGCAACATTAACAAAAACAGGATTGAATATTAAAAAAATCCTAAGTGATAAAAAAATTATAGTATTACTAGCAGTAATAGCCTTAACATTAGTAGCTGTTGGTTTTGCAGTCAGCGTTGACGCTGCGCCTACAGGTTGGTTTCAAAATATGAAAACAAACGTAATTAAAGACGGAGCTTCAAGTGTTAAATGGCTAGTATGTGGAGGAGTATTAATAGGTTCAATTATTTTATTCTTTACAAAAAAACAATGAATGATATTAATATTTCTACAGTTGTAATGCACATTTTAGCAACAGTAATAGTATTATGGTTAGCTTGGAACTTTACAGATATTGCAAAAAAATTCAACTGGAGCAATGATTGACAAACCATTCAGCAGTAACAAGAACTATAAAAAGTGCCAGCTATGAAACTGATGACGCCAAACGGAATACCGTTAGAGTAATTATTTTAAGAAGCTATAGGTTTTTAAAAAGAAAAAAAGGGAATAACCTTAAAAAAATTATTCCTTTTAAAATTAAAAATTTTAAAAATTTACACATTTACATATTATAATTTAAAAATATTTTTTTCAGCAAAGGAGGTGCTAACTTTGGAAGATGAGCAGTTAATAAATAAAAAGCAATATTGATATGCTTGACACAGTTCAGACAATATCAAAAAAATGCTCTCAATTGGGATAATTGAAAATAATGTATATAAAATAGCAGATTTTTGAAATTGAAGTGTCATACTTGAAAGAATTTTATAAGCTGTTTGCGCTTGTACTTTTAAAAAGAGTGCAAAGACCTTAATAAAAAGGCAGATAGACTATGCCATAGACGTAAAGCTGAAAAAGACTTACGAAAATGAGATAGCAAAATCAATGCTTGAAAAATGAAGACCCTGATGTAAGAAACTATAAAAAAATATTACAATAAAAATATCTTTTAAACTGGCTTGAACTTTATAAAAAGCCATGATATACAAAAATGTAATGTCTACTCTAAAAGATATGTCAGATAACATTCTTGAAGCTGTCGCACAGATACATAACTTAATGTCAGGTGCAGTAAGCGACAAGGAAAAGATTGAAACGTTTATGGAAAACAACTTGCAAGAGGACTTTGAAAAGACTGTTGTAATAATATGTATCTATAATCATATTATAAATACAAAATGGCACAAGACAAAAAGATGACATAAGAAACAAAATATATAATAGGAAAGTTACATTAAAAGCCAATGAGAACTTTGCGCTGTTTTTAACAGAGATATATAAATACTGGCTTTTAACCAATGGACAAAACTTTTTTTCTAGTAAATGATACAGATGACCCGAACTATATTGGGAAAATCACATTTGACGGAAAGCTCTTAAACGGTGCAACTATGCCTAATAAAAATTTATCAGAATTTTTTATATCGCTTCTAATATTTTCAAAATTTGAAGGCATTAAATCGTTGCAGCTGTCACAGACAAAGCCAATCAATGACAATGTTGAGCTTACTGTACAGATGTCTGACAATAGTTCAAAGACGTTTTATGTTCCAACAGACCTTAATGACAGCAATAATTTAAAGGTACTTTTTAAAAAGTTTTATGAACTTAAAAAATCAAGCCAAGGTGAAGCAAGAATACAGCAAGACATCAAAAGTGTTTCAAACGGCTTAAAACAAGCAGCAAAAACAGGAAGTTCCTTAACAAGGACAAAAACACATAATATTAGAAATAAAGATTTGCAGACATTCTTGCAGATAGCAAATGACATAATGGACTTGCCTGACAATAAAAATAACCAAGTTATAAATGAACTTGTTGCAGTTAATAAAGCCTACCGTGAAAAAGGAATGAAAACGGAATTTTACTATGAGATGTATAACGCCTACAAGTCCTATATTGAAACTCAGGTTAATGACGCAAAGATAACCTCGGAAAGCGAAAAGCAGGCGTTATCAACCAATTTAAAGCTGAAGTTTAACAAGTGCGGGATTAAGGTTATACATAACACAGACATTAAAAAAGCGATATATGCAAATGTTAATGACTATGAGGAGCTTACCAATTCTGTACTTATATTTGATAAGAATAAGTACGACGAAGCGTCAAAAGAGTGTAAAATGATTTATACAAAAGCGTATATTATGGAATGGCTTCGTAATAAGGAGTATTACGCAAAAGAAAACGCTGAAGTGATAACAGATATAATACTTTTCATACTTGCACAAAATTATGAGATAACTTTTGATGAAAAAGTAATGGAAAGCTATGACTATATTACAGATATTTGCAGGCTTTGCAGTTGAGGTGATGACCTTTAATGAGAATGGAGGGCTTAAAAATGATGAAATTATTGAAAACGTAAATATTTTTAAGAAATGTTTTCTCAAAGGCTTTTGAGGAATACCTTACGCTTTTGCAAGACCTTGACATTGTGCCTAAGATTAAAACCCCAAAAAGTAAGTCCTGGCGAACAGGAAAGGCTTATATTTGATAATATAACCAAAGAAATTTATGACAAATTTATAATTTTTGACTAAAAAAACATATGCTGTTAAAAACAACTTTAAAAATAGCAACAGCAAGGATAGGAGAGCGAAAAGATGAATAAAAAAATTAAAATGCTAGTAGTAGCACTAATTATGGCATTATCTGCCACAACTTATGCAAATGACGGAGCAAGACATAAAGCAGCCGCAACTGCTGACGAAATTCAAAGGGTATCTGAAAGCTATGACGAGGAAAAATTGCCAAGTCAGACTGCGCAGATGATAAGCGGTAAAAAGGACGCAATTAAAAAAGTTGAAACTTCTTTTAAGTACAGTCCAAGCTCAATCTATGAAATTTGGGTATCGCCTGACTTTTCAACTAGAATTGAATTAAATCCCGACGAGGAAATAACTTACGTAGGAGGAGGGGACACTCAGAACTGGAAAATAGATATGTCTAAAGGGGGAGAAAAAAATGCTACATCTTTATACATAAGACCTACTGAAGATGACATAAAATCAAATCTTATTGTACAGACATCAAAAAGAACATATACATTCTTTATTAACGGTGACGAAAAAATCTACAATATGATTGTCAAATTCACATATCCTTTGGACGCTACTATGGGAATGTACAGAACTGACAGCTCAATTCCGCCAATAATGAACGGAGACGACCCAACTGCAACAACAGTTAAGACAAATGCGGCTAACATAAACAATCTGTCAACAAACTACAAGATAACACCTACAACTTATGACTGGTCTCCAACAGGTATCTATAATGACGGAAAGCATACATACATCAAATTCAAAGATGATATGTCTGAAAGCCCAATACTTGTAGTAAAAGGCTCAACTGGAAAACTTGAGGAAGTAAATTATCATCAGGAAGGAAACTTGATAAGAGTTGACAGGGTAATAAAGGAAGGTCAGTTGAAACTAGATAAAAAAGTGGTTAAATTCCAATTAAGATAATATAGAAAGGAGAATTTTAATATGGGAATAATGAAAGAGTTTTGGAGACGAAAAAAACAGCAGGAAGACGAACTTGCCGAAGAACAGGAACAGGAACAAAATGCACAAGATAATGAGCAGGAACAAAACGTCGACAATGACACATATAGCGAAAATCCTGAAAATGGTGAGCAAAATCCTGAAAATCAAAGCGAAGACACATATATAGATGATGACGAGCTTGAAGCGGACGACACTATCTCAAAGAAAAAAGAAGTGTCCAAGAATATGATTATATTAGGAAGCCTTGCGGTTGTAGGAGCGGGACTGCTATTTGGAACTAAAATGATTTTAGGGGGAAAGAAAAAGGACGCTTCACAGGACGCTCAGAACCAGGTTGCAACAGCAGACGACAAGCCGATTGAAATTGGAGACGGAAACAATGAAACTGGAGACCTTATGAGCGAAAGCGAACAGAACGACGCAAACGGCTCATCTGATACATCGTCTGACACATCTGACACGTCAAGTGACGGGGGCGTAAGCGAGGACGAGTTCAGAAAATCCCTTGAAGACAGCGACAATTCAATGTCGGCTGGGTCAGAATGGAATGACGTTGACACGTCTCCAGCAACAGTTTCAGGAGGGTCAAGCGGGTCAAGCGGCTCAAGAAGTTCTAAAGGCTCTAAGTCAAGTGGCGAAAGCGACTTTAGCGACGCTGGAGGAGCGGATGTGTCAGAAGCTGGGACAAAGATGTCGCCTGAAGAAATAAAGGCTGCTCAAAAGGCTGAAAGAAAAAGCAAAGGGACGAAAGATTAAAGGAAGTAAGAGCTGGAGGAATGAGCTTTATGTCCAACCAGTCCCAGGACACTGGAAAAGGTAACGGACAAGGTCAGAATATTGCCGTAACAAACGGACGGGTAGACCCTAACCAAGTTCCTGCTGGAACTTATCAGGTAGCTTCTGACGGAAGCGTACAGCCTGTAAGTGGCGGTAGTGCTGGTGCTGGCTCAGGTATTCAGACTGCACAAGCCGCACCTGGTGAAGCGCAAGGTCAGCCTAGCCAAAATCAGCAAAAGAATATGAACCCGTTTACACAGACTGACCCAGCAATCACAGGCAGAGGTGCGCAAGGATATGGAAGCGTAAACTATAACTCAGGAAGCGTTATTGCTCAGCAAAGCAAATACACGCTAAGTGCAGGGCAAATAATACCGACTACCCTTTTAAGCGGAATTAATACCATAACAAGCGATATGGCGATAGCAGTTGTATCAAGCGACGTGTACGACACACGTACTGGAAGACATCTGTTAATTCCTAGAGGAAGCAAGATTTTAGGAGAATATACGCCTTATATGGACGGAGCAAACTATAGAGTAATAACCATTTGGAACAGAATTATATTTCCTAATGGTACATCAATCAACCTTGCACAGTTTAAAGGTGTTGACCTTCAAGGATATGGCGGTATGAAAGCTCAGGTAAATACGCATTTCTGGAAGAAACTTGCAAATGTTGTAATGTCAACTATTACTGCTGTCGGATATAACTTTGCCGACAGGCTCACAATAGAACACGGAAAAGTTAAGCTGACTAAGTACGTGACTAGGGACAGTAACGGTAACACAGATACCGACAGTCCTCAGACTTTAGGTGACGTGATTGAAAAAATTCAAAGTGAAGCAGAAAACAAGAACTCGCAAATTCAGACTTTACTGACTGTTAAGCAAGGCACTAGATTTAATGTAAGAGTTAATTCGGACATTGTTTTAGACAGCCCTTACAAGCCTGACATAAAATAACAAGCAAATAAATATTGTATAAGCGAGATTGAAGCAATGTCTCGCTTTTACTTTAAAAAAAGAAAGTGAGATTAAAAATGAAATTTCAGGAAGACAAAACGTATATAACAGTTGAGCAGAAAATGCTAAAAAAACTTCGGATATTCTTTTTTGGATTACTGCCTTGCACAATAATACTAATTATGGCATTAAATTCATACTTCTTGACAAGAGGGTACAAAAAAGCGTTTGAAAACGCATTTGCCATATATACTGCAAGACAGGACAAGGACGCTGTTGAAACAGCAAGAGCAACTGCGGCGCAAGGCTATGTAGATGACTACAAGGCTAAAATTGAAAGAGCAAAGCAGCTCAATCCAAACTTTAAAGAGCCAAACTTTGATGAAGAAAAGTTCAAGGCTAGCATAATTAAAAAAATCAAGGATGTTGACACACTGCCTCAAGGAACGTTTAACATAGATAAGTTGCAGCACCCTCATAACAAGGGACTGCTTGAGATATATAGCCACATCAATACGTTTGCTATCATAACAGGCTCAATAAATCTTCCACATAAGATAACAGAGCCTAACGGAAAGGTCGTAACCGTAACATATAACAAGTTTGTATCTGACTATGCAAGGGACAGCTACGGACGGCGTCTTGCAAAATTCAAGCTGGTTAAAAGCAAGGTAGACGGTCTTAATGACAAGGTCTACTTAAAGGATAAGAAAGGTCAGCTGATGTATACAGTAGTAAACCCAGTTGACGGAAAACTCTTTAATACATTCTTAATGTTTGTATCGAGATTGCGGCAGCCTACTACATTGGGTATGCTTGGGCAACAAAAAGACCTCCGTTTTATACATATCACGGGACTGCGAAATTTGCGGAGAGCTTTGACCTTATATTTACTCACGATACAAAGAAAATTTATGAGATTGACCTTGTAAACGTTGATGACGGTGTAATACTTGGTAGATTTGACGCACCTTTTAAGGAGTACAGATATTTTGAGCATAAGAACACGTTAAAGGGCATACTTAAGTCAATGCAGAACCAAAAAGACCCCGACAAGAAAAAAAAGGCTATGGAAAACATTGAGAAAATGAAGTTTGATGTAGATTTTCATAAGCTGATACCTTTAATACCTGACACGTCAAGCGGACAAAAAGTTGTAAAGAACCATTACGAACGTATATGGAAACCTGAACAGATTATATTAAAGGACGACAGCAAGACGCACGTAATAGTTGCAGCGCCTACCCGTACAGGTAAAGGGGTGTCAATCATTACTCCGTCGCTTCTTGAATGGACACAGTCAGTATTTGTCTTAGACATCAAAGGTGAAAACTACCAAAATACTGCATACTGCCGTAAGAACCGTTGGAACAATATTATAATAAGATATGCTCCAAAATCAGATAATTCAAGCAGCTACAATCCGCTTGGAGAAATTCGTATGCTGACAAACAAGGAAGCCGAAGATATTATGAATATCGCTAACATTGTTACTACAAAAGAAAAGCCTGACCCGTTCTGGGACACTTCTGCCGCTTCTTTACTACGGGCAGACATTACAAGAATAATATACGAAGTATTCTTAAATGAGCCTGAATTTGAAGACGCAAACGGTAACATAGTTGACCGTGCATTAATTAATGATGAGACTTTGTGTACAAAATATTTTCCTGTGGTTAAAGGTAATCTTGGACAGGTATTTGACTACTTGGTATCAAGCCAGTTCACATTGCCAAGAATTGCAATACTTAAAATGCAGTCAACAGTAGAAGACTTTTTCAGCTACTGTAAAGATGAGGAACTTGTAAGAATGATACAGAATAAATTATGTCAGATATATCCAAACTTCAGGGAACTTATTGCTGGAGGAAAACCTTTAACCTATGAAGAAGCTATGGCTCAGTCAGGAATTGATACTCTTCCAGGAATGGGAGGAAAAGAAATTAAGTTGCCTACAGTAAATAACTACACTAAAATGGATTATACACACATTAATCCTGACGGAAGTTTCAACTCTACAAATGTGGCTCACGAAATTAAATGGCATACAGGAAGAAAGCACCCTGAAGTAGTATCAGGATTTACAGACAGCTCTCAGGCTTCTGAAAATACTACGTCTACTATAATTAAGGTAACTACTACCTGCATATCATTATTCGGGCTTCCTACTGTAAGAAAGAACACAAGTGTAAGTGATTTCAGAATTAGGGACTTGATGTTTTACAAAAAGCCGATGTCCTTATATTTAGTCGTGCTTCCAGCAGACATATTGGACGTTGCTCCACTTGTAAGAATAATGATAGTACAGCTTGTAAACGGATTAACACCTGAACAGGACTACCGTAATGAAGTGAAGCCGCCGCATAAATTATTAATGCTTCTTGACGAGTTTCCAGCAATTGGTAAGATTGAAGTATTGGAAACTGCGGCTGGGTTCGTTGCTGGTTATGGAATGAAACTGATGTTAATAAACCAATCATTAGACCAGTTGTTTCAAATTTATGGAGAAAAGAATAAATTTATGGGTAACTGCCAGCTTCAAATATTCTATACAGCCAATGACAACGGAACAGGAGAATACGTGTCAAAAGCTGTAGGAAATGAAACAATAAGAATGGTGACAAATAAAAGCAATATGACCTTGTTTAACGGAAACAAGGCTAACCCTAGTGAAAATTTCACAGGACGACCTTTAATATCGCCCGACCAGTTAAGACGGTTGCCGCTTAATAAAATTTTAATCATACTTGGAGGTAAGACGCCGATAATGACTGACAAGATTAGATACTTTACTGACCCTCAGTTTATGTACTGGAGCAAGAACATTCCGCTTATAGGAAGTGAAAGCTGCTATAACCTTGACAAGCAGTATTTCTACAATGACCCAGCAAAAACTTATGCCGACATTGAGTTTTTACTAGGGGATAACAGGACAAAATATGTGCCGTACAGGGAACAGCTTGACGATGAATGGAAATATGCGTCAACAGACAGCGAGATAAACAGAATGAACCTGTTTGAACGTATTTGGCTAATAAATGCCAACAGACAAAATCCTGATAAATATAAGAAAGGCTGGCAAAGCAAAGGATTAAAGGAAGGTCAGCTTGGACTTAAATTGGGAGAAATTGAGCCTGACCTTGAAGTAAATGCCGCTAAATTTGAAAACGCAAGGGCAATGCTTCTAAAAGCTGGAATTATAGACAGCAAAGGAAACATATTAACTGAAAAAATTAAGCCTTATAAATATGAAAAAGTTGCAGACCCTTTGCAGGAGCATAGAAGCCTTACTACATTCATTAGGGTAAATGATGTTGACTTCTTTAAAAAAGGTGCTTCCAAACTAACGCTTGCTGGACATAACGAGGAGCATATAAGCACAGATAAGATACTTGCTATATGTCTTAAATACTACAAGAAGCATAAATCCAATAAGTCAGTTATTGAAAATGCAAGAAATGCTAAAAAGACTGACAAGGCAATCTTAAATAAAAAGAAAAAGGAAGCCGAAGAAAATAAAAAAGTATTGGAACGTCAAAAGAACGCTACCTTAGTAACAGACGCCGACACAGATATGACGGCAAATGCTTCTTTTAAAGTTATGGACAATATTAAAAATGGAAATACAGTTATAAAAGAAGCACAAACTAAGAGCGATATTGCAGAAATGGTGCAGTCTCAGGCTGATGACAAAGGGTTAAGCGCTGAAACAGTTGCCAATGCTACAAATGACATCACTAAACAAAGGGATGAAGACTTCAAGGCAAAATATGGAGAAAACTACGAAGAAAATATGCTTTATCTGAAAGAAATACAGCATATGAACGAAAATGAAATAATCAGCAAAATGCAGCAAATTATGGGAGACAGATACAATAGAAACGTAGAACTTGAAATAAACTCAATGTTCCTCACAATAAAAATATAATTTACATAAATTCATATTTGCACATATCACTTAAATGTGATAAAAATATACTAAACTTAAATGAAAGGAACTGATTAACTGTGGCAAGCAATAACAACATAATTAAGAAAAAGGCGAAAACAATTGCCGACTATATAGACAGGGATGTCAAAATCAACGATGAGATAAAAGAGCTTACACGAAAGCTAAATGAAGCAAAAGCCAATAAGCAGAAAAGCGCTAAAAAGAACAGGGAATATATTGCAATTAAGACTTATGAGCTTTTCTTTGATGAAACGCAGCTTGGAAAAATATTTGAGCATAACAAAGGCGAAATATTCAGGGACGAAATAAAGGTTGAACGGCTTATTGAAATCTTTGAGGAAATAAGCCAAAAAATATTTTCAGAGCCTGAAATATTTGGACTTGACCCTGAATTAAAGGAAAATGATACAGCAGAAAAAGAACTGGGAGATAGCCAAGCAGACAAGGAAAAAGTCGAAAATTACGAATAGTCCAATAAAAATATAGGGATAAAGTCAACAGGCTTGATAATATATAAGCATAGCGTTTATTTTTTAACTAGACCTTGACGAGTGGTTTTCTAAGTACGGAAGCGAGCTTGATAATATATAAGCATAGCGTTTATTTTTTTTAACGCTATGCTTTTTATAGTTTTGAGTTGAATTTTTTTAAGATATGTGTTATAATTGTTATATATAATAAAAACAAAGGAGAGATAAAAATGTTCAGCGTTACAAAAAGCGAAACGAAAAGCAGAGTAGATATGTCAAAGGACGGAAAAACACTATATGTCATTATGCCTGACATAACTTTAACTTTAGACGGTATTGACACAAAAAAAGCAATAGAATTTGTTAAAAAGGCACAGGAGCAAAATACAATGGATTTTACAAAAAAATAAATGAAATTACAAAAGATGATGTGCGCATAGATATTGCAGTAAATAAAGACGTTGCTCTTACTGAAGAAATCAATTCAAGAGCATATTCTTTTTTTGTAAATTTTATAAACGTATTTAATAATGTAAAGTTTAAATCTATAAGAGGAGAATTTTCACATAACACATTTACATTAAGAAAAAAAGGAACTGAGCTTGCAGTTGACAGAAAGGACAATATATGTGAATATTCAATATTGTTTGGAAAAGGAATTACTCAAGTGCTGCCAAAAGAAATTATGATAAATGCTTTTGCAGAACTTTTTAGGCGCTGTCGCAGCATTATATGAAGCACTTAACCATTATGGCTTATATAAGGACTTAAGCCATTCATTATATAAAAACGTTGCAGCAATATAAACAGATAATAAACTAGAAAGGTAAAGGTAGTTAAAAATGTATAATAAGGAAAGCTATGTATATAATTACAACAACTGTCCTCTTGAAGGAAGCGTAAAGTCTCAATGGATTACATCAAAAGGGGAAAATATATTTGACCTTATAGAAGACAGCGATATTTTAAGCATTGACTGGATTTTGGAAAATGTGCCAAGCGGAACGTTTGAAGCTCTATCGGAAATAGTGGACAAAAATTCAGTAACATATCACATTGAAGAAATAAACGGCAAAAAATATTTAACATTAATAGAGCTTCCGCTTGAGCTTATAAGATATATCGAAAAAGACAGAAGACAGATGAACTTTGATGAAATAATAGAAGACAGGGTGTCAGACTTTGTAGAGTTCATTTTAATGAGAGATGTTATATTAAAACGGTTACGAACTGCTGTAATAAATAAAATAAAAGCCAACGGATATTATGCAAGCAGCGACTTTATGGACGATATTCCAAAAGCAGTCCCTACTGACGCAGTTGCAGAGCTTCTAAGGCAGTGTCCTCTTACAGCAAAGCACTTAAGGGAAAGCCTGTGGGATATTATGTCTGATTATAACAGAATTAGAGACAACTATTTGAACATAGACTTTTTCTACAGCCACGACTACAAGTTTAACTCTATTCAGGATTTCTATATGCAGTTTAATATGATACCTGAATATATGCAAAACTTTATTGGATAATCGGACAAGTTCAGCAGCTTAAATATTAAGAAAGGGATAAAAATTATGAATTTTTTTAAAAAGAGGAATGGATTAATAAATTTAAAGAGTATAAAAACAATAGAAAACTGGTGCAAGGACTGGAAAAACTGAAGGATTTACGCTTCGTAAAAGAACGCCTAAAAAATCTACGCAAGCTATAAGAGTATGCTATAAAAAGCATATATTATATTTCAGGTATATGGTTAAGCTGGACAAGTACAACTGGCAAACTCAAATCAGCTTTGAAATAGATACAACTGGTAACGAAACATCACTGTCTGCATATCAGTCTCCAAGAGTTAAAGTAAGATATGAAGACCTAGTCGAATGTCTTAATCACGAGGACTTTGTTAAAAGACTTGCTTGCCTTTACTTTGGGGAAAAATTTGGAGCAAAGGTGGCTGATGTAAAATTTAACAATGAACGCAAAAAAAGACTTCAGGGGAAAGGCGACTTAAATATAACATTTGCTGATGATATTTTAATATTGCGCTCTGAATATAAGGAGAAAAAAAGATACAGATACAGATACGGCAGAACTAGAATTATAAAAAACTGGAACTGTTTATTTTATATCTACAAAGTTTCCCAAAAGACATACGGAACTGCAAAATTTGTGCTAAGACGCTATAAGTCAGGATATAATATGTTATTCTGCGCACCAGTCGCATACACTGATAACAGGCTGCCTGTATGTGAAATACAGGAAGATGTGGAAGATAGAGATTTACTGCATAAAATAAACACTCTAAGACAATTAGGTTAAATATGAAAAAATTATTTGAAAACGAAGATAATGCGGGTATAACAAAAAAGCCCGCAATATCTACATACAATACATTTAAAAACAGCCTTAATATTAAATATAGCCAGTTTTTAGCTATAACAAGAGATGAAAAAGGCGCTTGAGTATCTTATAAGGTACTGCTATTTAGGCTACCCTATGAAATACTTTAAAAATAAAGATAACCCTGAAAGGATTATATTTATTGCAAGGACAACGCTTGACAGAAAAAAAGCGTTGCCTGAAAAGATTACGTTTGAGCAGGACTTAGGAAAATTAAATGCTATAATTCAGCTTGAAGCAGCAGGACTAGATATTGAAAGATTTGATTTTTCAAACATCAAGACAGCATATATTGAAAACCTGTATAAAGGCATTAAGGGAAACGAGAATAAAGTTGACATTAATACATTCAATGACCTGCATAGCCTTTTTAATGCGTTAAAAGAAACAGGTTCTACTGACAGGAGCGAAGCGCAGAAAAAAGAAGCAAATGATACAGAAGATAAAAAAACTGTACAAAAACCTGTACAAAAACCTGTACAAAAAGCCAAAACAGATAATACTGACATCAGCGATAATGAAGAAAATGCTTCTAAAAGCGAAAATAAAGACATAGATATATTAAATGGAGACTTTGAAATTACAATAATTTAATAGAAAGGACTTGATTATATGATAAAGTTGAATAAAGGGGATAATGCGATAGTCAGCATTGGCGAATATATAATGCGGCTTAGCGACACAGAAATACCGCTATATATAACAACTGACTTTGAGGAAGATGACGCACCTAATTTAAGCATTATTAGAAAACTTACTGACGGAGAATTTTCAACAAGGATTAAGCAGTATGTGTCACTTGAAAGACACCCTGAATTTAAGGCGTATATTTTTCCAAAGTATGAAGATATAACTACAGACTACGACCTGACGCCAGTAGGAGTTAGCAAAAGCGAAAAGACAAAGCATTTAGTCTTTAAACTTTACAAAGATAACTCTGCCGAAATAGAACTAAATCCTGAATTTGAAAATCCTCTTATGAACCCTAAGATTGAAGACATTGTAAGTGAAATAGATGTTACTCAGGACATAGACAATTTATCAGAAAAAATTGTATCTCTTGGAATATCAAAGTTTAAGGACAGACTTGACAACCTGGCACTCACAATATTAAACAGCTACAGTGAAGATGACATAACTACTATCTTTAATAACCTGTCAAATTCACAGGTGATAGAAGTGCTAAAGATACTTACGCCTGAAAGAGTAAAGGCTATTGTTGAACTAAGCGTAATCTCGGAAAAGTTTGAAAAGGCGACGCAGTTCATACACGACCTTAAGACAGAAATTACCGACTTAAATAAAGAAATTGACACGGTAACTGAAAACTCGGAACACTTTAACAAAGTATATGGCGAAAAGCTAAGTCAAATTGAAACTGGCACAAAGACTTTAACTAGAATTTCAGACCTTGAGCTAAAATTTGAGGAATTTAAGAAAAATCCGACTATCACAGACCAAAGCATTGATGAATTAACAGAAAATGAAAGTCTGTTTAAGCCGTTTGTAGCTACAATTGCAAATGAGCTTGAAAACTTGAAAAAAGAAAACGAAGAATAAAACGAAAGGAAGCTGTTAAAATATGAATATAAAAAAAGTAAAAATCATAGCAGTTATTGTATTCTGCGCCGCTGCCAACTTAAGCTATTCTAATACGCTATATCCAAAAACTATAACTAACATACTAGAGCTTGAAGACATTTTCAATGAAAAAACATTAAGCGACATAGATAACAAAGATATTAGCAGTCCTAATATAGCAACAGATAAGCCAAGTGCAGCATATCACACTATTGATAACATAAGATTAAAGAAACAGGACGGAAATGTAGTAATTGAAAGCATTACTCCAGTACAGGTTGAAATTATACCAGCGCCAGCTTCTGAAATAAGAAACACTGAAAATAGCACAGATGAAAGCAATGCTCCTGAACAAAATATATCAGATAATAATGATACATCAGCAAGTTCTGAAAATAATTCAAGATATTTAACAGAACAAGATATAAAAGACTATTACAGACAAAGAACATATAAGGAACAGGACACAGACACAAAATATAAAGAGCCTGAAAATGAAAAAGACATTAAGGAAAATGCACCTAAAGAAACCAAAAAAGCTAAAAAGATAACTACGTTATATTTTAAGGAAAACTTAACCTTAAAGAATGAAGACAATGTAAGAGAAGTTGCAAACTACATAAAGGAAAACAACATCTCAAAAGTAAAGCTAGTGGGTCACTCAAGCCCAAGCAAAAACAGAATTAAAAATGCCGAACTATCTGTTAAGCGTGCAGATGAAGTCAGACAAAAGCTGGTAAAATTAGGAATTGAAAAAAGCAGGATAGCAATAAACGGCAGAGGAGACTTAGAAATAAAAAGCTCTAAAAATCCTGAACTGAATAAGAGAGTGGAAATAGAATATATAAAATAAATGAAAGGCGATGATAATATGCTATTAAAGCAAAGTTTAATTATGGCGCTATGTGCAGCAAGTGTATCATTTTCAGCACAGACAAGGCTGCAAATTGGATATGACTTTGACAGAGACTTAACTCATAACAGCTCCGTAGATACTGGCAAAAAATTGAAAAGCGGAATTTCAATAGGAGCTGAAGAAATATTTAACAACACAGGAAAATGGGGGTATGGCATAGGAATTGAGCATAAGTCGTCATCTAACTCAAAGCATATAAAGAGCAAGAAAAACGACATTAAGCTGTATAATAACACAAACCTATATGTGCTAGGAAAATATAATGCCGTCAAGTCAAATGACAATAACTTGTTATATCTTGCAGGACGTGCTGGATATGGAATTGCAAAAACAAAATCAGGCGTAAAAAATGACGGAATAAAGGCTAATGGAGGACTTTACTACGGAGCTGGAATTGGAAGCGAAATAGGAAATGTAAATGTTGAACTTGCAGTCGACAGAAACGACATCAGATTACATAATATGATGACAGGCAATAAATCAAATGCACACTCTACAAGCTATGGGGTAAAAATAGGATATACATTCGGAAAATCTAAAAAGATTAAATATCAACCGTATATCCCAGCACAAAAAGCGCCAGTTACCAAAAACATAGAGCCTGAAAAAGTAGAGATAGATACTCCAGCTGAATACGGAGAGCTTCCATTTTCCTGCAATCTTAATGACTATGTATGTACAATAAAGGGATTTAAGGTTGACGGAAAGCGACCAGCAAACGAAAAAGAAATAAAAAGCATTAAAAAGATAGCAGATACAATAAATAAATTTGCAAAAGGCGGCTCTATTGACATTGTAGGTCATACAGACAGCACTGGAAGCAGTGCATACAATAAAAAGCTCTCAGTTGAAAGGGCAAGCCAAATGGCAAGTCTTCTTAGGGAAAATGGTCTGTCAGGCACAATATCAATAGACAAGATACTAGGGTATGGATTTGAATATCCTGTTGACACAAATTCAAATGAAGCTGGAAGATATAACAACCGCAGAGTAGACTTATTTTTTTAGAAATGTAGACTTTACAAACGTGAAGTTAAAAAAATGAATAATCTAAAAATTTTTCTAGGATATTTTTATTAAAAAAATATCCTTTTTTTTAATGGGCTTATTTTTTTAAATATAATATTTACGTTTTAAATACATTAACTAAAGGATTTAAAATGGCATATAAGCCAGTAATAACGGTACTTCGTTCATATTTTCATATTTACTTTTTTTATATTTATGTTAAAATTAAAAAAATAAAATATATGAATTAACAATATCCGCTATCAGCTTCTTAATTAAAAAGCAAAACTAAAGATAGCGGATAATACATCAGAAAGCGAGGGACAATGTGTTGACAAAACTAGAACAGGAGATGTTAAAAGAGCCAGTCAAAAAAAGTACGCTGGCTGACAGATGAGGAGAGATACTCTATCATACTGGACAGAAAAAAGAATATGAAAATAAAAGACATTGCAAAAAAATACAACATCACGGCTAAGACCGTACATAATGTCATTAATCGCTTTAATGACGAACTAATGAAAGAAAAGGAGTAGAAAATGGCAACAAAAACAAGAAAAAAAGTTGCTAAGAACGTAAGCAAGAACCGAAAAAAAGCTATGTCAAAAAAAACAAACTTTTTTTCAAAATTCTTTACCGAAATAGCAACAGCTTTTGATAAATGGAAAAAAGAGCAGATTATACCGCAAATTAAAGACACAAAAAGCCTTTTAATCTATGACAAGCAGTATAAGTATTACAATCCAATATCGTGCTTTATAGCAGATGATTTGATACTTACAAAGTATAACGGCTTTTTAACAACGTTTAAAATTACAAACTATGACTTGGACTACTACGAAAACTTTGAAATTAATTCAAAAACAGATATGCTAAAGTCAATAATGAAAAGACTTCCGCACGGATATTGTCTTCACTACGAAACGCAAAGAAGAAAGATGTCTAAAAGGGAGTTTGTGGATAGACCAAATGCGCCTATTCCTACACAGATTGCAACACGTGAACGTTTTAACATCATAAACACAGGGGAAACGTTTTACAAGACAGAGCAGTACATAACATTGTCATACTGCCCGCCAAATGAAAGGTTCAAGTTTATAAAGGACTTATTCTCGCCTGAAGTGTCAAGCGAAAAGAAACTGAACTCAAAGGAAGAAATTTTTGACAAATGGTTCAGGCAGCAAATCTCAGACTTTAATAACCAAATGCTGACCGTTATGAGCGCCTACGCAGAGCAATTAATCGAATGTAAGAGATTAAACAGGACTGAAATAATGAGCTACCTTTACAATAACATTAACGGGCTGCAAAAGGAAAGAACGTTCAAGCCTATTCCGCTATGCGAAAGAGTAGATGAATATTTAACAGTAATTCAGCCGCAAAACCAGGCGATACTGAAACTTAATGGTAAATATGCTAAAATACTTACTGTAAAGGCATACCCTGAAGAAATTGAAACACGTGCATTTAAGCGTTTGGAAGACCTGCCTTTTGAATACAGAATGATACACAGATACATACCCCTTGGTAAAGAGGAAAGTATAAAAGCGTTAAAACAGGCTCGGACATACCATTCAGGAAAGTTAAGGGATAAAAAGCAAATGATGTCTGCTGTGCTTACAAGCGGTAGCGGAAACGGTGCAGACCAGAACATCAACCAAAAGGCAAAAGAAAAAATGGACGAAGCTGACGCTCTTGTGTCAGAAGTTCAGGAAGACGCATTTTCATTTGGGTATCATACGTTCAACATAATACTTGAAGATACAAACCGTGACACGTTAAGGGAACATACAATACAGATTAAAAACATTATCGACGCTCACGGATTTATAGCAATGGAAGACAGCATTAATACATTAGACAGCCTTGCAGGGTGCATAGTGGGAAACCAAAGCGAAAACTTAAGAAAAACAACTATAACAAGCGATAACTACGTATCAATTATGCCGCTGTCCGACAGGCTTCAAGGTAAGAAGATACATCCGCATTTTTCAAGAAACGGACAGATTGAGGAAAGTCTTCTTGTAACACGTTCTATGTATGACCTTTTTGACTTCAACAACCACGTAGGAGACGTAGGACATATGCTTTGCGTAGGTCGTACAGGTGGAGGTAAGTCAACATTCTTAGGAACAGTTGCAATGAACGCACTTAAATACGACGGCTGCAAAATCATATACTTTGACGTCGGAGGTTCAAGCATACCTCTTAATATATGCTGTGGCGGAACTGTCTACGAATTTGGACAGTCCAAAATATCACTACAGCCATTAGGGGACGTTGACATAAACGACAATGAAAGTATGAGCTGGGCAACATCGTTTATAGAACTTCTAATAAGACAGCAAGACCCTAAGCTATTGGGAATTAAGACAAATACTGCCATAAGGGAAGCACTTAAGTCACTAGCTACAACGCCAAACAAGGAAGATAGAACTCTAACAAACTTCGTATCGTTTATGCAGATACCTGAAATTCAGGAAGCGCTTGAAATCTATACGAATAAAGGTATTTACGGAAGCTATCTTGACGGAAATTCAACAAATATTAGCGAAAGCATATTTCTGACATTTGAAATGGAAAAAATAATAAAGGACAACAAGATTTTAATGCCAGTATTAAACTACCTTATTCATAAGATAGAAACTGAAATAATTGCAACTGGAAAGCCAGTATACCTATTCTTTGACGAGTGCTGGCTATTTCTAAAAGACCCTACTATGTCGGCATTTATGGCAAACGCCTTGAAGACGTTCAGAAAAAAGAATACAAGCTGTATCTTTGCGACACAGGAACTGGATGACATCGTAAACTGCGAAATAGGACACGTAATCCTGTCACAATGCTTTACACATATTTACCTTGCAAACGACAAGGCTGTATCAAAGGACAGGGAGCTTTATAAAAAGATGAACCTTAACATAAAGGAAATTGGTACAATTTCTCAGGCGCAAGCCAAAGCGGAATACTTCTACAAGGCAAGTGACGACAGCGGAAAAGGAAGCGGTTCTATACTGTTCCAGCTAAAACTTACACCGCTTGAGCTAGCCTACACAGGACGTCTTAATGCACAGTACCTGGCTGTAATTAAAAAGTTCAAGGAAAAGTTCAAGGACGACATTTTTTCAATAAATGTAGCGTGGCTTAAATTTTTAGTAAAATATGACCGTGAACATCCTAAAGACGGTGTAATGCCTTTAACTGAAAGAGATTTGTCAAATGTAGAGCCAATTCTTATGAGATACAGGGATATGCAGTTATCTTCATAGATTAAGCATTGAATGGCTTTAATAAGACAATACAAAAATAATAAAATATGATATACTAAGTAATAACAAAAAATTTGAAATGGAGTGATAAAAAATGAGAAAAATTAAACTCTCAAATCAAGCTAAGAAAATGCTTGCCATAACAGCAATAACAGGAGCATTTGCCCTAACATCGCAAAACTCGTACTCGGTTGTGGCAAGTGAAGCGACACAGCTTCTGATATTATCTGAAACTGCTCAGCAGACAGTTCAGCAAGTTCAGCAGCTTGAAACTGCAATAAAGCAAAAGGAAGCTCAGTTAATGGAGCTTGTGTCACTGCCACAGGCAACATTCAACGAATACAGAAATAAATACAATACTATATTGGGTCAGTACAAAAGCCTTATCAACAGATACAAAAATTCTGCTAAAAATATACGAAATATGACAGCTCGTATGAAAAACTACAACTACAATCCGACAAACCTGGTAAAAACATTAGATGACACAATGCAGATGACAAACGGGGTTATCCAGTCAAATATGGAAGCGCTTAACGAATATCAAAGACAGCTTCAAAAAGAAGCTAAAGATATGTCACCGCAAAAGCAGGCTCAGGAAGTAAAAATATAAAGAATGTACAGCAAGGTGTACAAACGCTAACTCATAAATTTGTGTCTCTTAACACGGCGCTATCCCGAATGACGCAAATGATTATAAACAATGACCTTGAGGATAAGGCGGCTAAACAGGCGCAGTATTACATTAGACGTCAGCAGGAAAATCAGTTTGCAAGAGAAACTGCTGGATTTAGGGCAGTCGCAAAAGGATTTGACGAAGCAAAGACAAAAGTAAATAAAAAATTAAAATCAGCGCCAAAATCACAATCTACCAATACAAGGGCTAGACGTGGCAGATAAAATTTTAATAAGCAGGAGATGATTAAAAATGAAAAGCATTAAGCGACAGACGATAGGGTAAAACAATAGTTTCAAAAAAGTTATATAAAATTGAATAAAAATATAACAATATATAACTTATGCCCTGCGTATCGTGTAAACGGTGCGTACCATAACAGGAGTTAAACCTAGGAAAAAGGTAAAGCTGGTATAACTACAAAGCAATTAGAAATAATAAACTTGATAGTTGAGAAATCAGAAAAAAATATACCAGATGATAATATGTTGAAATAAAAAAATCTAAATATGGCATTTAGACACTAAGTTATCAGTAACAATCCTTAGTTTAGGTAGGAATTGCCTAATGTGTTTTACACTATGGCAAACCTTCAACGACTATCCCCTGGTGGGGAGTAGCAAGAATTGCCAAGCTATATTAAATATAGCAAATGCTTGCGAAAAATACCTGGTCTCGTATGAGATTGACATATAGTCTGCACACGCCTTGTAATGAGGGTGTATGGAATAGTAGTGATATTATAAACCATAGTTATAAAAAGTGGCTTTTTATAATAAACAAAGTTAGAAACTTATCAAAAATGGACAATGACAATTTAAGTTTTTAATATTAATTTTATACATTGTTTGCTAATCATCTTGACATTTGATATTTATAATAAAAATATGTTATAATTTACATATTAAGATAAAAAAATATACAAACTGAAAGGCGATGTTGTATGGAAAGATTATTAACGTTTTCTACTATTATTGAAAAAAAGAAAAAAATATTGAGTTAATTAATTATTTTTGAAAAATACTGTTAAAAAAATACAATTATCTTAAAAAGAGTTACATTGCATATATTGAGAAATAATCCTAATATACAGGAAAAATAGTTTAAACAAATATTTGCAAAAATAGATTTGTTATAACCAAAAAGAACAGCTAACTCTAGTATTAAAAAGTATAAAAAGGAAACATAAACTCCAGTATTTCACTATTGAAATTAATAGTAAATAATTTAAAAATATAAAATTTTTAAAAAAAGAACTGCTAGTTAAAAAAATAAATGGAATAAAATACATCAGATATATTGTAATAGAAAAAAACTAATACTAAAAAAATTAAAATTATTAAAGTTTCAAATATACAATCTTAATAATGCTATTAATAAATTAAAACAAAAAAATAATAGTTTTTTTCAAAACAGAATACATAATAAGAAGCCAAATATATGTCTAGGCGGAAAAAAATAAATTAAGAAAAAGATACTCGGTTATTCTTATTGCAAAGAGACACACAAATTAATTATGTAGGCAGTTTAGATGAGACAAGCGGCAATCAAATGTTTCAGTTAAGCTATAATAAAAAAATCAATAATTACTCAATTAAAAATTAGGAAAGATTTTTGATAATTGGAAAAAAATAGTAAAAAGTAAAGACAGATATGTCTATGGAAGATGTTATTTTAAATATAAAAAAACAAAGAACTGAAAAAAATATTATAGATAACAAGCTATCTCCAATTTCATATATAATGTTGAAAAAAAGAATAATAGATATTATTTATACGTTACCATAACTTTAAAAAAATGAAAACAAAGACTTTTTAACTAGAAGACATTATGGTACTCTAGGACTTGATTTTAACAAAGGATTTATAAATTTATCAGAAACTGATAATAAAGCAAATTTAATTAATGTAAAAAAATATTTTTTTATAAATTTGGTGCGTCTAATAAAAACAAAAGATGATTTATACAAAGTTATAAATAAAAATAACGAAATATTCGCTAGAAACAGGAAAAATCAATAGTAATAGAAAAAAATTAAATTTTATAAAGACTAAAAAAACAAAAAGAAGTTATAATAAAAAGCTATAATAGAATGTTGCATACTCTACCTTATAGTATGTATTCTCAAATAATCGAAAAATCTAACTTTCAATAAAAAAACATTGAATTGATAAAAAGTTAATCCATACAACACAAGCAAGATAGCAAAGCAAAAAAATTTTTGCAATAAGATGAAATTAAACATACATACTGGAGCTAGCTATGTAATAGCTAGACGAGGTATGGGTATAATAGATAAATATAACAGATGTTGAGTAAATTATATTTCTGCAATCTATTAGAAAATGAGCAGGATAACAAACTAGATATTATTACTCTGTTACCATTATTCCTGATTAGATACAGAAATTTTTATAGGAAGTAATCAGTTGTAATTCTTAAATTGTAAGTGAAACTGACGAAAACTTGGATAACCGTAAGTCCAATATAAAATTATTTTATATAAAATTAATATTAAAAACTTAAATTGTATAACTTTTGATAAGTTTTTAATTTACGGCTTATACTAGCCTTATCTATTGTTCAGAACGTGGGGTTTGCTGGACATCAGGTTGCTATGGCAACTGAGTTTACACAATATAAAAAATATATTGAGGAAGCAAATAAGCGTAAGAAACAGTTTGACACGTGGGTTAATCAGAATTTAACTCTTGAAGCACAGCTAAAAAGACTGTCAACTTTAACAGACAGCCAGCTAAAGGCAATGTACAGAAAAGACCCTGACAGATTTAAAAGAATGGGTCGAACTGTAGACAACCTTACCAAGTCAATTCAAAATGTTGCAAGCATTGAAGCAGTTATGAGCGACAAGATAAAAGGATATTCAACTACAAAACTTTCAAGCACATTAGCCGCACAGTACAAGGCTGGTCTTGACAGGGCTAACCAAAAACTGGAAATGGCAATAAAAGGGGAAGGGATAACAGCAAACGTTAAAAGCACAGGAGATAGATTATCTGCGGTACTGTCAAACATTGGAAATGCCGACAGCCCTACAAAGGCTGTACAGCTTGCAACAGAAGCTATGCAGGGGGTAAATGACACGGCACGTGACCTGGAAGCGGCATACGCTTCAGCAAAGACAGACAAAATGCTTGAAAAAGCGCAACAGCAGGCAGAAGACGAACTGGCTAGAAAAAAGGCACAGGAAGCAAAAAACAAGGCTCAGAAAGATATGCGTGCAATCGACCAAATGGCAAACAAAAAACCCCCTACAAACTACAAAAAAGTAAGGGAGGAATACTTTAAGAAACACCCTCTATTAAAAATAGGAAAATAATTTAGGCAATAAGAACCTTTTATAAGCGACTGACTTTTGCAGAAAATAATACAGTTTTCTTATGAAAGGTTCTGTTAATATATAAATATATGAAAGGACGGTAAAAATGGACATTATGAAAATATGCCGAAAAAGAATACTGTTTTTGACAATGTGCCTTGCAATGCTTTTTTCAAGCGTAAATTTTGCAGACCCAGCACAGCCAGCAGCGCAAGCTGGAACACAGGCTGGAACACAGGCAAAACCTCAAGAAGGCGGGGCTGTAAAAAGTGAAAAGGCTGACAAGGTTGACAAAAAGAAAATGGAAGCCGATATGAAGGCTGAATACCAGAAGATAAAAAAAGGTGACAAGCTCTCGGATGAGCAGATTAACAAGTTAGTGAATGAAAAAGGGTTAGACAAGAAAAAAATAGAAAAAATAATATCAGACGGAGAATATCCTACTGACGGCGAAATTCACTCTGTAGTGGAAGCGCAGGCAAACGGTAAGGAAAGTATGAATATGTTTGTAAATGCCGTTGACGAAGTTGAACGGGTTTTGGGAGAAAACATAAGAAAAGTTGTAAAAACAGTCTTGGACACTGTAAGCGTGCTTCTAGTAGGAATTGCGACACTACAGGTGGCATTAACCGTGCTTCCTCTAGTTACTCAGCGTGGAATTGACAAAATTCCGCAAGGGATTTTTGGAAACGCTTTAAAATTTGGATTTGTAGCATATCTTCTGCAAGGGGACAACTGGTGGAACTTTATACAGGCTATAAAGAAATTCTTCCTGCGGACAGGTCTAAACTTTTCAGACAAGTTCAGGGGAAGCGTTGACGCAAGTTCAGGCAGTCCAGTTACGACAGGGAACATTGCGGCATTTATTATGGGAGCGCCGTTTAAGGTAATGGCATTTGTAGGAGATGAAAATGTAAACCTTGTATGGAAGCTGATGTTTCTAATAACTGGTCTTCTGCTGCTTCTTGTATGTATAAAAGTATTATGCGACTTTTTAGTTGCCATTGTGGAATATGACCTGTTAGGAGGACTTTCAGGAATATATATCATATTTCTTTTATTCGACAAGACGCAGTCATTTGGAATGAAGGCGTTTAATACTCTTTTATCAGGAGCAATGAAAATAATGCTTATCATAGCAATGATAGGAATTACGGTACAGGTAACAGAGAAACAGCAGCAGCTTTTATCTGACGGAGGTAAGCCTACATCAATATTTATATTTTGCGGAATAATGGCAATAATGTCATATATGTGCAGCATTGCGCCAGCTCAGGCTCAAAGTCTGGTAGCTGGTGGCGGAGGTGCGGCAAGCGGTTCAGGATTTATACAGTCAATGGCAAAGCAGGCTGTTACAGCAGTAACAACAACGGCTGCAATAGCAGTAGGTGCTGGAGGTCTTGTAGGTGCAATTAAAGGTGCTATATCAGAAGTAGGCTGGAAAAAAGCGGCTGGACACTTAGCTAAAAAAGGTGGACAAAAATAGCGCAAAAAGCCAAGGACAAGGTTGCCTTTGCAGGAGGACTAAAGGACGCTGTAAATGCTGCTAAGAACACCCAAGGCGGAAATATCATAGATAAACTAAGAAATGCTAAAAATGCCTATAAAAACAACAGCGGTGTGCTAGGTGCAAGACAAAGAAAAGAAATGGCTAAAATTAAAAAGGAAAAACGAAAAGCGATGATACAAGGTATTGCTTCAGTTGCCGAAAATGCAATAATGGTTGCTGGAGGTCAAAGAACTATGGGTCAGGCTAGAGAAAACATCGCAAATACATTAAGAAATAACGAACAGCTTGTAGGACGTGCCGAAAAAAGAATGGCGGACGCACATTCTCAGTCAGTTGCAAACGGCGAAAACCCGTACGAAGGTATGCACAAGGAAGATGTCGAAAAAATGGCTAAGCAGACTGGAGATTTTGCAACATTCAGCCCTGAAGACATAAACAATACAGAAATGGACGTAAACGGAAACAACACTACTCAAACTCAGGACAGCAACATTGGCGGAATTACAAAAGACGGCACAAACTATATCGGTAAGACTGGATTTGGTGTAGACCAAAACGGAAATATTGACACAACTAAGCAGGTAGCAATAGACAAAATGACAGACCAGGGTATAAGGGTAGGAGTTATGACAGACGCAAGCGGCAATCAGCAGATATTCAGGGAAGCGGGTAACGGGGAAAGCCTTAAAAACTTTAAGCCTGAACAGCTTATGACAATTAAAAATGCTATGGGTCAGGAACAGAAAGTTATAAAACTTGACGGACACGTGACAAAAAACGGTCAGGTAGTAATTAAGAAAGGTCAGCCTGTAAAAGCGAATATAGACAACCAGTACAACAACAGAGCAAATATTGACAACATAGTTCAAAGCGGAAACCTTAATGCACAGTCAATACAGAATATTCAACAAGCGACATTTGACATAGCTTCAGCTTCAAGACAGGTTGACGCAAGCGGAGCGCCTACGGCACAGGCTCAGGCTATAATAACAAATGCTCAGAATGTACTTGCCAAGGAAAAGCAAACCTTTGTAGCAAACGGAGGTAAAGCTGAAGACTTTGGGGCAGTAACAAACCAAATTCATAACGTGCATATTGTAAATTCAGACGTATATAGCCAGGCTATTGCAAAATCAGCTCCTGACGCAGTAAACACATCTGAATTAAACAGTGCAGTATCAGACTACCGTAAACTTGACAACTTGGAAAAAAGCGGAAAAGTATTAACAGAGGAGCAAAGGGAAACAAAGGCAAAAGCCGAAGATAAATTACAAAGTGCTGGAATTAACCCTAATGACAAAGCGTTTAAAAAATTATGTGCAAAAGCGGAAAAAAGAACTGGTAACATCAAGAAGAAAAACAAAGACTTGCTAGGATAACGGAAAGGAGAAAAAATATGAAAAAGAAAGCAACAGTAAAAGCGATATTAATATCGCTTTTCATAATATCTTCGTATTCCTTTTCTGCCACAAACTTTGTGAAATTCACCTGACGGAGTTACATTAGATGTATTGAAGCTGATAACATTCATAACTGAAATAGTGTCGCAAGGAATGAATACAATGATACAGGCATTAATGCCAATATTCGGCTCAATTGCAGTTATAGACTATTCAATAGGGGTATATCAGAATATAAAAGGAAAGCCCAAAGACCTTATAGTTATGAGCATACATAGATTTCTAAAGTATGGCTGCCTATACTACCTTGCCACAAACTGGTTTGGCGGAACTGGGCTTGCCAACAGCTTTGTAACAATGATGACTGGACCTCTGGCACAAAAGCTAATGGGAACGCCGCAAGACGAAAATAATATGATAGCAACAATTATAGCCGTATGTGTAGGAAATCTAAACTATATGTACGAAGCGCCTATGCAAATGCTCCAGTCATTTGAAATAGCAAAGTTCATAGCGTTTATGATATTTCTTATATTCTATGCTACAGCTATGGTTATTATTATGATTGCGTCATTAATAATAATTGGGGAGCTTCTGACAGAAACAGTAAACATAATAATTATGACAGGATTTTCCGTAGTATATTTCATACTGGGGCTTGTAAAAGGATTTGAGAGCAGACTATTTTTCCCGTTAAAAATAATGGTGTCAGCCTTTGTAAAATACCTTGTAGTATACTGGCTATACTCAATGCTGTGGTCTGTACTTAAAGGAGTTGTGCTATGGATAAAAATTCCGCCTGGATATAAGGAATTTGACATAACTCTTATATTTAAGGCTATGGGCGTTGCGGCAGTTATGGCATTTGCAGTTATCATATTCAAGCTGGTTACAATGTCAATAATGAACGCACTGAACACAATGTCACAAGACTAAACGAAAGGAAAACACAGGATATGGCTGATAATAAATTTTTTGACGACTTTGATATGCCTGACGTGTCAGACATAGTCAAAGAGATAGAAAAAGAGGAACAGGAAAAAAGAAGACTATCAGAAAATGAAGAAAATATCAAAGATGATGACACAAAGATAAACACAGATACAAAATCTGATACAGACAATAACGATGAAGCAGAGAACGACATCGAAGATGACAAAGATGACGATAACGATAGCGAAGATGACGATGACAACGACACAATGGCTTTTGAAGGGCTGTCGACTGAAAAAATAGACGAGGTGCTTGAAAACGTTGACGAAATATATAAAGAAAACATAAGAAAAGCGATTGTAGAGGAGGGAGACCTGGACACGTTCTCCCTTGATACAATGTCAAACCTGTCTGTAGAAGACACTATAAAGTTTGCAACATCTAAAAAGACATTTGACAGAACACAGATTGTAAACTTGACCGAAGAAGACTTACTAAAAATAAAAAAAGATGACCCTATATATAACCACTTGACGCAAGACCAAAAGGACTTTATCTTAACAGAGGAGCAAAAGGAATTTGCGATGAAGTCATTTGGAAAAGATATTCTAGGATATATGAACAAAAAAGGTGTAGTAGAAATATCGCTTGAGCAGGACGGATATATATGGATAGAAGAATTTGGTATGCCTGAAAGATATAATACAGGAATAAGGCTGTCTCAGACTGACAGTGCTAGAATAATTCAGTTAATATCAACCTACAACGGGGAGCGAATTTCAAGGGATAATCCAAAGCTGGACGGAGTAACCCCAAACGGTATGAGATTTTCAGCCATTATGTATGACGCTGTCGGCTTTAAGAACGTATTTTCAATACGTAAGCCAAGCGGAGTTGTAATACCTTTATCTCAGTATGTAGACAGAGGTGTAATGACAAGCCAGCAGGTAGACTTTATATCAAAGCAGATACTTGCTAAGAAAAACATAGTGTTTTCAGGGGGTACGTCGTCAGGTAAGACAACTTCGATAAATTCATTCAACGAAGTTCTTGCAAACTGCCCTGACAAGATAATAACTATTGAAGACGTTCCTGAACTTATGATTAGCTCAAAGATTTGGACAAGGCTTATTGCTAACAGATACATAACCACAATGGGGCTTTGCGTCAATGTATGAGACTTTCGCCTGACAGAATTATGATTGGAGAAATCCGTACAGGGGACGTAACGCTTGAATACCTTAAGGCAAGCAATTCAGGACATAGCGGAGGTATAACATCAATCCACGCAAACAACGCCTACGGTACAATTTTAAAACTTGAGCAATACTTATCTGAAGTATTGACTGGCGAATACTGGAGACTGATTACAACGGCTGTTGATATGATTATAAACGTCGGAATTAATCCAGTAACCCACGAAAGACCTATGGTAAAGGAAATTGCAGTATTAAAAGGGTTTGACAAGAAAACAGGTGACTATATACTAGAGGACGCAATGACTGGCAAAAGAATTGACGTCGTATATCAATAAATATGAAAACTGGCTAACATAAGCCAGTTTTTATTATATTTTCAAATTGACTTTTTTTAAGTAGTGTGATATACTGAAAATATAATAAATTATAGAAAGGAGATAAAAAGTATGGTAGATTATGCAAACATATACCACAGCTTGGAAAAATATAAACAAAGTGCCTGAAATCGTAAAAAGAAGCGTATAAATTTTTCAATGGGCAATCAAATTTTTAATATATATTATAATACTCATAGTAACATTTATAATATATTTCATATTTGAAACAAAAAAATCAGAAATTTTAGAAAGAGCTACATCTTTATCAATTATATTAATATTTGCGGCAGCAGTTATATTAAATTTTCCGACATTATATTCAACTGCTAGAAATGATGACAGAAATAAAATAATTAGTACAAATGAAGATATACAGTCAAACGCTAGAAAAATTTTTGCCAGCAGATGTAACGATTGACAAATTTAAGTCGGATGTTGACAAGTTAAAAAAATTTTTTGTAAAAATTATTATTCAACATCTGACAATACATTCTGTAGAGTATACTTGGCAAATGGATATGATGACACCATAAATAAAGTGATGAACAGAATGTATAATACAGATAATGGCAAATCAACACAAGATATTGATAATGCCATAAAGTTTATAGAAAAATAATTAATATGAAAGTGGATGTTTAGAACAGATTTTAGAATTTGATATTGGAATTAATAATATTGCGGCTTGCGTTACAACTAATGGAGAAAAAGTTTTTAATAACTGGAAAGCCTTTTAAAATATATTAATCATAACTATAATAAGAGAATAGCAAACATACAAAAGCAAACTGAAACTAACTCATAATACATATAAAAAGTAAATATACAAGTAATATAACAAATAAAAAGAAATAACAGAATTAATGATTATTTACATAAAATAACAACTTATATTGTAAATCACGCAGTTTCAAATAATATAACCACAATAATAGTGGGTTATAACAAAAATTGGAAACAAGATACAAATATGGGAAAGGTAAATAATCAGAATTTTGTAAATATACCATTTTATAAATTTATTAGTATGTTAAAGTACAAATGTAATTTGAACGGAATTAGTTTTAAAACTATAACTGAGGAATACACATCCAAATGCAGTTTTGTAGATAACGAAAAAAATTACAAGACATATAAATTATGCTGGAAAAAAAGAATTACTAGAGAACTTTTTAAAAACTAAAAAAAGGAATAATTATAAACGCCGATATAAACGGAGCTTATAACATATTAAAAAAATATATGACTAAAAAAATGCGACTTGGAATGAGAAAAATATCTCAAACCTTAGTTAAGGTGTGCAGTATACCTAGTGTCCAAAAAAATAAATTTAAGACTAGCTTAATTTATTATGGCTTAGCTAAAATGTAAAAATACTTGTTATTCTTGTATTTTACTAACTGCAAAGCCTAAAAAAACTTTAAACCTGAGAAGGACGTAATTTATTTGTTTAAAGACTGTGATTAAATACAAGCAAGAAAGGAATTATAAGCAAAATGGAAAACGAAATTTTTAAAAAAATATAAGCATATTGACTGTACTGATAATGTTATTAGTAGTCTGGTATTTGTTTACATAATAAATGATACCATTAACAATTAAATAAATTGGAGGAAAAAAATAAATGTTTGATTATGCAGAAGATACTTTTAAGCAATGTAACGCAGCTTATTATACTTTTAGTATGTGCAGTAATATTGCTGCTGCCATTATATTTAGTAAATATAAATGAGCAAAAATAATAAGCAAGAATATAATAAAAAAAGCTGACTGCTATTATAAATGAGTGCAAGACGCATAAAGTCGTAAAGACTTATAGTGCAAACAGGGATATGGAATTTTATGTAACGCTTGAAAATGGAAAGACTTATGAAGTAAATAAGGAAGACTACGGAAAAATTTATCGAAGGTCAATATTGCAAATAAACTGATGAAAGGATAGAAAAGAATAAATGAATGTATATTATAAAAATAATAGAACTGAGTAGACTATTAACTGAACTGCAAAACAAAGGAACAAATGCAAAACCTTTTATAAGTCCTGAATTAGCAATAGGTTTAATTTTAATGGTTGTAATAATTATGGCAACATCAGCAGCTTTTGCGTCAAATTCTTTTGACGACATATTATCCATAGCAATTACAACAGTATTAGTTATAGTTGTTGTGCCACTTGTAATTAACATTATATTTAAACAAGCATACAGTACGGAAATTACACCAGCAGAAAATAAATCAAAGCAGGAAGCCTATAAAAAGCAGATAGTGGAACTCTACAATAGCAATAAAGACTTGTTTGACAATAAGAGCTTGACAAATACTGACGACATCATAAATGAAGCTGGAAAAAGGAAAGACCAATTTGACAGCGAAGTTGACAAACTAACAAAAGAAATAAGCAACAAGGCACAAGATAAGAACATATTCATAGAAGAATATCAGATAAAGCCTTTTACACAGCTATATGTTATGGATAAGGAAAAAATACCTGTAACATCAAAAGTTCAGCAGCAGGTAAGCCCTGACGAAGCTGGTAAAATATGCAAGGCTTTAGAAATTAAGGAGTGCTTTAATAATTCATCATTTGATGACTATAATGACGCTAAGAGACGACGTGAAGAAGAACTTGCACAACAAGGTCGTACTGACACATCAATACTTGACGCAGCAGCAATAGGAGGACTTATGTATTTGATACTTAAAAACTAAAGATAAATAAAAGAGAGATTTTTATAAATCTCTCTTTTTAACATCTAAAACTCTAAAACATCGTCAAGCTCACGTTCCATATCCTTATCCTTGCTGTTAGGGTCTACAACCTCATACATTTTGCTAAGCTCGTCCACAAGTTCAGAAAAACGTCCCTTGTCAGAAGGATTATAAATAAGAGTAGCCTTTTGCGAAAATTCACTGCTTGGAATATCGTTTGGCTCAACATTTATAACCATTTGAGGAAAGTCTTCTTGTCAATGCTGTCAATGTTAAGGCGAAGCTGAAACTCCCCTTTGTCATTAGGGTGCTGCTCGCTTGTATAAAGTTTATCTATATTGCCTGTAAGCCTTGGCAAGTTTGAGCTAAGAGAACTAAGCCCCCTGTCATTAAGACCGTTTAATGTAACCTTGACGTCTTCAAGATGACTTTCCCCATAGTCTGTGATAGCAGGAGATAAGAAATCAATCATATCAATTAATCCGTGAGCCTTATTAAACTCATCTTTAATGTAGTCCTTTGTAAAATTAGCGTCAACGTCAGTCCAGCTTGCACCGTTCATATTTTTGCAAGTCACGTAGTAGTTCTGCTCACGTTCACCAAGCATATGAAAAGCAAGCATACCGTTATCCTTGTACGCAACTTCAACATCTGCCATATTAGGATTGTATTTGCTGTTTTCCAATATGATACTTCTTTCTGTAAAAGGCTTGTCTTCGTCTTTATCGTCTTCTTTTGCAGAATATTTATTCTCAAAGTCATCTCTGACACGATTTCGACTGTTAGTATCTTTATCTTCTGAAATATCATTGTCTTTGTCTTCTGGTATATCTGCTTCAGGCTCAACATATGAATTTTTTAGCGGCTCATCTCCTAAATTAACCTTATTTAAAATCTTATTTAAAAGTTCTGTATCTTTTGACATACTACATCATTCCTTTCAGTTGTTATATGGTATATTATATCATATTTTATTATTTAGTGTCTTTTTGAGGGATATACTTGCTTAATGACACTTTGGCAGAACTTGCCATAAACTTAATATCAAGCTCCATTGGAAATTCACTTTTGACAGTGTCGTCTAGCGTATTTACAAGCCTGATGTCAGCGATGTAGCTGTCCTTGTCAAGAGACGTGATGTTATCAATTTCAACTGAAATTACGCACTCATTACATCCGTTTATAGTATCTAAAAAGTCTTTAGCGTTATCCTGTATAAACTTTTTGGCAGATTTTACGTCTGACTTGTCATAAGTTTGAGATAACTCTGACAATCTATCTAAATATCCTTGGTAAGTCTCAGTTTCAGGCTTGGCAAGTTTATAGAGTTCTATTGATATTGTCTCAATCTTGCTTTTTTTAACCTTATGTGTGCTTCCTAAAAAATAAATTCCAGCCATTAGCAGAATTATTATAGTTATGAAAAGGAAGCATTTTATAAATTTACATTTCAAATAGCACACCTCCGCTCTGTTTTTTTAAATAAATCCTTGACATCAATTATACCACATCATAAAAAAAGTTTGTAAAAGCAATTAGTTGACTTTTTATTATAAAATATGTTATAATACATCATAAAATAAAAACAATAAAGAGGTGTTTAAAATGGAAAAAAGCGAAAGACAAAAAAATTTTTGAAGCCATAATGGAAGTAAAAGATATAATATCAAATCTTCCAGTCATTAAAGATAATAAGGACATAAAAAAATAAAGCAAGATGACCCTGAAACTATATCAGGCGATATTACAATGGAATTTAAAAAAGAGTTCGACGACGCAGCAATACATAGCCAGTTCATAAGAATACTTAAAAGAATTGAGGAGTATGAGGACAATCACACTCTAAAAAGTAAAAAAATATTGCAGCTTTTTAGATATTATAAAAACATTAATTGCAGGAAGCTACATTAATTTTGAAAATTTTGCGGAATTTGACAACACGGTCAGCATACCGCTGTTCTATTTGCCTGATACAGTCATATCAAATATATTGTTTGATGAAAATATAGAAAAAGACGGTCTAGGTAAAACTATTGAAAAGCATTTAAAAAAATGCAATGAAGATTTAGAGCTGAACTATGCTATGTCAACTGAAAAACATAGACGGAACAACTTATTATAATATAACTGAAAAATCTCAATTCAGTTACAAAACTTCAGCTTTATAAAGATAAGCAATCACAAGAAACCTCTAATGTTTCTTTTTACAATGTTTGTCAATGTAATATAATAATCTAATATCACATAAAAATTAAATTATAATAAAAAGCCTTTATGATAAAGGCTTTTTTTAATATCCTAATACGCCGACAAATTTTAAGTCAGCACTTTGACAAATTTTTAAGTGATGTGGTATAATTCAAGTATCTTAAAAAAGAAAAAATTAAAAGCTGTAAAATAGCTTAGGAAAGGACTAAAGAATATGAAAAAAACTAAAAATGCACTAGCACTCATAGCACTGTTAATGGCTGTATCTTGCGCAAGAACATCTACTATAAAGCTAAATACTAATGACCTTGCGCCAACGCCAGCTCCAAAGACTGAAAGCCTTATAAATGGAGTTGACACGCCGCATTATGTAAACAGCAAGACAGTATTTGAAGATGACGCAGTTGAAAGATATGACGAAAACTCGTATCTTACGCTTACATTCAGGGGAAAGAAGATGAGATTTAGAATTTCAACAAATCCATTGGAACAGCAGCAGCTGATAAACAAAAAGACACCTATAAACGACAATGTAGGACTGCTTTTTGCTTATGACAAGCCAAAAATTCCCTGTGTAAATACATCTTTACTACAGGGACTTGTAGATGTAATTTTTATGGACACCAACGCAAGGATAACAAAAATTGCAAGGGAGACAGGTTCTGTATGTGCAACAACTGGAACTCAGTTTACAATGATAGTCCCTAGAAACTTCACTGTAAAAAATGCAATTCAGGTAAATGACAGAATTAAGTTTGATACTGCCTATACTCCTCAAGTTATACAGGACAGCAGCTCACAAGATGAAAGTGCAGCACAAGAGCAAAGCAGCACAAATAGTGGAACTGAAAATACGGAAAACATAAAAGACAGCGATACAGAAAACAGCTTAAACTGGAAATAGAAAGCTCATTACGAAAGGGGTGACAGTACGTGATAAAAACACTTATTATAGCCTTTGTTATAGCCTGCGGTGTGCTAGCCTATATTTGGCGTAAACTTCCAAAGAAAAAGGAAAGGCTCAAAAAAAAGGAGCTTGAAACTCAAATTATGCAAATGGAGGAAAAATCAAAAAAGTTCGGAGTGCCAGTAGACAATCTTAAAAGAGATGAACTTAACGCTAAGATAAAGGAGATTGAAAGCGCAACATTCAACTTTGATATATATGACTTCTTAATTTTTGCAGCAGTTCTTCTAATATGCCTGTATCTTAGCGGAGAAGACAAGCCAAAGGACATCGTTGTATTCATAATCAATATAACATTGTATGGAAGCGGTCTTTTCTGGGGGGTTGCAACATATTTCAGAAGAAAAATAAAGCAGGACGTGACACAGGGAATTGCTACAAAGGAGCAAAAAGAAATGGTATATAAGCAAATGGTTCTAAACAACCCTGAATATAAAAAATTGAATTTAATGTGCGACTTAGTATTGCCAGGTATGGTAGTCATAAGCGGAATAATTGCACATTTTATTACAAAATGAAAGGCGTGATAAAAAAAACAATGAAGAAAAAACATACAGCTTTAATACTGGCGATTACAAGCATTACAAGCCTTACACTTTTTGCAAATTCAAGCCCCATAGGGTTTTATGGCGGTTCAAACTCAAATGAAAAGCAGCGGCTTGCGGCAATTGGAAAATTTAACGAGCCAGTAAAAGTAAGCGTGGTAATAAACAAAGCAAATAATCAGGCTTCACAAAATCAGAAAACTGATGACACGAGCAAAGATAACGAAAATGTACAGCAAGTCCCAGCGCAATATGCGGCATACGACCTGAACGAATATGCAAGCAAGGGAACGCCTAACAAAGTGACACAAGGGCAAAGCAAGAAATCTCAGCATAGAAGAACAAATGTAACAATATCAAAGGACAAGGCTGAAAGGCTTGTGCAGTATATTCATACGCAAAACCCAAAATTAAGCCGTAACGAAATTTACGGAATACTTGAAAAAGTATGGAGACATTCAAAAAACTATAAGATGAACCCGTACCTGGTTCTTGCAGTAATGAACACCGAAAGCGACTTTAAGCACTCGACAGTGTCACGTGCTGGAGCAATGGGTCTTATGCAGCTAATGGACTTTAATTTAAGGGAGTTTGGAGTAAATAACTCTGTTGAAGGAAACATAAAAGGCGGTGTTATGCACCTTGCAAGAGACTACTACAATCACGGAGGAAGCGTCATAAAAACTCTAGTATGCTACAATGCTGGATGTAAAAGATTAAACGGCAATGCCTGGAAAAATATTAAGGAGACAAGGGAATACATCCCAAAAGTTAAAAGATATTTTGACAAATTAACGTCTCTGTAAGGATAACAGCAGATTTAACAAGAAATAACAAGAAGTCTCGCACTTCTATAAGCGGGAAATGAATTGTGTTTCTTATCTGACATATATAGCATAGCAAAATATGTTATAAAATATGTTATAATAAATACATCAGGGCAGGGACTGCCCGCAGAGCTTGGTAAATATATTTGGCTATCAAAAGCAAATACTTCCCAAGAAGCTCCAGCTTCTATAAGTTGGAGTAGTTCACCTAACTAAATTAAAAAATGAAAGCAGGAAAATATATGCTACACGAACTATATATGAGCGGACTTAACATTATGTCGCTTCTAAAAATGTTTAAAGTCGTAATACTGGCTTTTATGCTGTTTGGACTGTTTGCGATTATAATAAAAATACTTGGAGAAAAAGCAAATTTTAAAGTATTCTTAAAGCCTTTAGGTATTATAGCACTGCTGTGTGCAATGCTTGGATATTTTACATATAAGGACATTGCTAACGAAAACAGATTTAATCAGATGTTTAATAAATTTATTCCTGAATATAAGGGATATGGATTTTATAATACTGTAAGGGATTATGACATAACAAGCAAGGTAAGAGTAATAAGAATGTTATACAACGACGAATATATGCCAAAAGTTGCAGAGGTGCGAAACAAATTGTCAAACTATATGTTTGACGCAAGAATACAGCAAAGCAATGACGACTTGACAACGCTTGCAATGCTAGCCGTAGATACAAACATCAAAAATGGTCTTCGTAAAAAAATACCGTACAGCATAAGCAAAAGAAACAAAGGCGGAATAATGATTGCCTGTAGAAACGTATTAAATGCTGCTAAGCAGTGCAATCAATATTTAAGATTTGACTAACAAAATATAATGAAAGGAAATGCTCCGCTGTAAGACACATTATAGCGGAGCATATTTAAAAATATGAAAAAAAGCTCAAACTTAATAAAGACAATAGGAGACAAGTTCAGGGACGACAGGTACAAAAACGAATTAAGCCTTGCCCAAATGGGAGAGCTTCTAGGGGTATCAGGCACACAGGTTAGCTATTATGAACTAAAAAACGTGGTTATAAAATATAAGACCATTGAAAAATATGCAAAGGCTCTTGGCAGAAAGCCACAGGAATACATAAAATATGCAAAAATAATACAGTACCCAAATTCAAGACATATAGGCGATATTTTAAAAAGCGAACGTATTAAAAAGAATAAGACTATGGAGCAGGTTTGCAAGGAGATGAATATATCATTTATGAGCCTATATAGATATGAAAATGCCCTGAACAAGTATATAAGAAGCGACACCATTGAAAAATTTGAAAAATATTATAAAATGAAGAAAGGAGCGTTATTAAATGGCATTACTGTTCAGGACAAAAATATATGCTGACATACCCTCAGTAAATTCTATATGGATTGCAAATACTATAGGGGGTCTTGCACCAAGTCCCAAGGCAAACAAATTCAAGGAAGAAGTAAAGCCAAAAATTGTAAATGAGTTCAGAAAGACGTTGCGAAAGCCCAGCACAGAGCGTCTATTTGTAATAATAAAGCTGGGATTTTCAGACTACAGGACAAGAGATATTGACAACTACAACAAAATAATACTGGACACAATAAAAGGCGAGGTATTTCTTGACGATGAGCAGATAGATGTTTTGCTCAACGTAAAGCTAATGGACGAAAGCAGCAACTACTTTGAGATTATAATAGATGATGACATCAGAACATTATTTAACATACGTGACTATATTTCAGAAGATGAAATTAACTTTATGAAGATGTCAAACGTATACAGCAACAAAAAAGACAAGGAAAAAGGCGTTATACGTGAAAAGGAAGTGCCTGTGACATTTGGAGCAAAAATTCAGCTTTTAAGGGAAGCGAAAAAATTAACCATTGCAAAACTTGCTAAAAAGCTGAATGTGACTGACACAAAATTAATGCAGTACGAAACAAATACGCAAGTTCCAGCAAAGACAATGGTTAAAAAGCTGGAAGAAGTGTTTGGATTGTCAACAGGCTTTTTAGAGGATATGCTAAAAAAAAGCGGAAACGTAAATAAGAAAGGACAAAATTAAAATGAATATAATTGAATATACAATAACAAAGGACAGAGAAATAAATAAATATGTAACAGAGCTTGAAGAATATCAGAAAATATTTCATAGGGCAGTGTCAACAGTGCTTTTAATAATCTCAATATTTATGACATTGTCAATACCAAGCCTTAGTGGAAGCGTCATATCAATTGTGATAACATTGTCATTTTTAATAGTTATAGATTTTATCTTAACAATGAAGTCTAAAAAAATATCTTGCAATAAAGTCAGCACCCTATGTAAAACGAAAAATAAGATACTATACGCAAGATATTATAAACGAAGCTAGAATTAAAGGAGTTGAAATAATTCTCCCAGTAAACAGACGTCAAATAATAGAATATAAAAACACAGTATTTTCAGAAATTGAGGACTTGAGCCAGTTTATAAGAAATAACAAAAATAAAGGCGTCCTTTAAAGACATTATAATAATAAGCCTAATAGCAGCAACACAGAAAATGAAGCTGCAACTAATAGAGCCTTATAAAAATATCAAAAAGACAGTCCGCTATTATTGAAGGCATAAAAAAATACTATGTAATAGATGTAGACAAATACTGCGTAACAAAGGACGACATTAAAAACTATTATGACATTGAAATTATATATTACGAGAAAGGACTTGATTTTACGAATGAACTTAATAGATATTAAAGGGTATGACAATGAAAAGTCCCTAGCACGAAGCCAAAGAGACTTATTCAGGACAATAGGGTTTGCAGACCTTAAAAAAGAATGTACAGAGGGAAAAGAATTTAAAATCTCTTTTAGAAAGGCGCTTGTAGGATATGTATTCACGCCATACGTGCTAAAGGAATACAAGAAAGCAAAGCAGGACGAATATGAGCTTGACAGGATTTCATTAAGTTTTAACTCAGAATATGAGCTTAACGACTACATACTGCAACTTTTTACTGGCTGGAGGATTGCCGATTTTTTAAGAGAGCCTGAAAGAATGGAAAAAACATTAAACGACGTAGCAGAATTTAGAAATAAAGAACCGCTAAACGACGACCTCGATTTTTCCGATGTAAAGATGTCGCTAATTTATGACACGCTTTACAAGCATATGAACAAGGGACAGGAAAGCTACGAAATACATATTGCAGATAACGCTTTAAATAATGACATAAATATCTATCTTGATGACAAGAATGTGCTTAAGAATGAATATTTTGACGCAACTTCGTGCAATATATTAAGCATATCAAAAAGTGAAAACGATAGGGAAATATTAATAAGTGCCGATATAGAACTTATTAAGGATATTTATTCATTTGAGACTGGATTAAAGGTGGCTGTGCTTACCTGCAAAAAGAAGACTTGACAGCTTCATAAAAAAATAAAAAAAGAAGACTTTAAAAACATTCTGCCAAAAATCTTCTGATTAATAAAAGAACCATAACGTCATTTATAAACTATAACTTTGAACCCGCAGACAACGTTGCTGAATTTACGCAAAGTGAAAATATTGACTACAGAAAACTGATAAAGGACTTCATATATAGCAGTACAGACTATATAATCTGCGCAAATGAAGTTATGACACGCAGGCACTTAAAGAATATGTTAAAGTCTCAGATTAAGGATTATGAAATAAACGAGATTACATTTGCTGCACTAACGCTTAGAAAATTTCCAGTAGATATGTCAAATGCCAAAAACGAAAACATAATTAAAGAAATATTCGACGAAATTATGGCTGAAAAACAGAAAGCATAGATTATCTATGCTTTTTTTGTACAGTACATAATTGACTTTTTTTAAGTAATGTGTTATAATCAATTAAAAATAAAACATTTACAGGAAAGGACATAAAAAATGAGTAATGAAATATTAAGAAAAGAACTTTTACAAAAAGCAATATACGATTTATTTGGACTAAATGGGCAAAAAGGCTTTTTAGAAATGCAAAATCAAAATTTTGAAATAAGAAAGGAGCAGCAGTCTGCGGTAAAAGAAGTCGTGGACGCATTTATATCTAGCCCTAAACATATCCTAATGGAAGCTCCGACAGGGACAGGGAAAACGTTTATCTATTCCTACATAGCGCTTATGGATTTAGGAATTGCAACAGCCTTAAAACTAGAGCCAAAGAATATTGTAATTGTAACCAATAACAAATCGCTGCAAAAGCAGCTTACCAAAGACCTTAAGGAAAACATTGCGCCAAATGTAATAAAATATTTGGCAACCAGCTCAATACTTGACACTTTAGAAGATATAAATATGTCAAGACTAAAACATCAGCTTGAAAGCAGCTTGCTTAGCATAGGTACATACAAGTCAAAATCAAACTATATATGTGCCACAATGTTTAAGGAGGAATTTTTATCAAAAAGAGAAAAAGACAAAGGATGAAAAAAAGTATTTAATGAATTTTTGCTTAAAAAAACTATAAGGATTTAAACCCTAAAGCAGAATTAGATAAAAATTTAAAATCTTCAGCTATAGGAAGCCTTGATTTAGACGACCTAGACCTTGATAAATGCGAAGGCATAAGCAAGTCAACGTTTAACTACCTGTTTTCAGCAATGTCTTGCGAAGAAAGCAACAAAAACTTCTGCACAGACCCAAGATGTGTATGCAAAAGAGGTCTGTCATCATATAAAATTATGATAATGAATTACGACTATCTTTTCAGACTGTCGCAAGCAGTGCCGTTAAATTTCATAGAAACATTGATACTTGACGAGTGCCATAACATACCGTCAAAACTAATGAACTGCTTTTCAGAAAAGTTTAGCCTGAAGTCATATAAAAATAAAATTGAAAAGCTGAAAAAAAGATACGGAGACCTGTCAAGCCTTGAAAAACAAATTACTAATGTAGATAAGCTGACAGAATTTACAAAAAGCGATATGCCAAGCCAAGGCACATATACAACCGTAAGCAAGAACCTTATATTTGGCTTGGACTATCAAACAGTAAAGAATATTTCAGACACAGAAAAATTTGACACTGATACACCATTCAGCATTATAAATAACCTGGATAAAATATTTAAAGATGAAATAAACTCAATAAACAAGTATTTGAACAAATTTAAAAAAACTTACATCCAAAAAAATAAATATCGAACTTAGCGGCGTACTTATAAGTGAAATAGATTTGTTAATTAATGCTGTACTAAAACAAAACGATGTTGATATAAAAAATGGCTAAAAACATTAAAAAGACGATAGGGAACATCTTGAAAATTTTACAGATTTTATAAGTAATTTTAATAATTTTTCTAAAAATATTGCCAAAAACTAAAAATATTCTCAAAACGATAATAAGAACAATGGTGATAACGAAAAATAAAAAAACTATAACAAAATATTTAGAAGATAAAATTAAAGACTACAAAATTATAACAAATAAACAGATTGATGATATTATAAATAAAAAGTAAAGAGAATAAAAAGTGATGAAGCGATTATCTCAGAAATAGTGGGACTTCTTAATAAATATATGGTAGATAATCCAATAGAGGAAGTAAACCAAATATATCCTGAAAAATCTTTTAAAATGTGCAAATTTGAGAAAAATTCATAACTGTTTCAGATGAAGTAAATGACGAGTTTAAAAAAAGAGCCAAAAAAAGCTAGGGTATAGTAACAAGCAATGGTTCAATGAAAACGAGCGGGAATTTGAAAAAAATGCTAAAAAAATAAAAAAATGGAAGCGACATAAAGGAAATATATGCAAACATAAAATATTTAGCAGGAGTAATACGAGAAACAAATTTAATATCTCGTGTTGCAAATGACATTACAATGTATAAAAAAATTTCATAGAAGATATAATAGAATATAGAAATTATAACACAATAACAAACAGTTCACAAAAAAATTAATTATGCTGACTTAAAGAAAATGTACATTGAAAAAAATAAACGAGTTGTATGTTAAATATAACATAGAAGCATTAAAAATTATAAATTTGGAAAAAAAGTAACCAATTTAAAGGAAGCAGACAAAAAAACAGCCAGCAGGAAATAAGAATAAACTTAGTTGACACAAACACAAGATTTTTTTATATGAAGATTTTTTTAGGAAAAACTTGTAAGCGATGACGGAGAAACTGGATATATTCCAAAAAAATAATTTACAGTTCTGCAACAATGACTACATCTGACAAGAACGGATATGACTATTTCAAGAAAATGTTAAATCTTGAAAATAGACAAACATTTGAGGTAAGCGAAATAAAAATCTCCATTTAAGCTGGAAAACAGGCAATGGATTATGCTAACCAAAAAAATGACATTTAACAAAGATAATCCAAAAGATAAATATTACGGTAAAACTCTGCTAAAAAATAACGTGTCAAAAATGATTACAGAAAATCCAAACGGGACATTAATACTTACAACAACGCAAGGCGACGTATACGATATTTATAACAAATGTAAAGACTTAAATGACATAAACATATTCTCGCAATATGAAACGTCTTTAAAGACAGCCATAAAAACGGTAAACGAAAGCAGCCTTAAAACAGTTATAATAGGGTCAAGCGGCTTATGGGAAGGTATTGACATAAAAGGGGACGACCTTACAACAGTAATAATCTCAAAACTTCCGTACTCTCAAGTAAATGCAAGCAACAACAACGCTTACTTTACTAAGGCTCTAATAAATGACCTGATAACGTTTCCAGTCAAAACCACTTTCACTAATGAATTTTGGAGCTGGTATAAAAATGATATGGCAATTACATTTTATCAGGGGATAGGTCGGCTTATCCGTAGTAAAAGCGATTACGGTGTAATCATATTTATGGTTGACGCCACAACTATTGGATATAATGAAAAAACAAAAGGAAATGCAAGCGAAATAGGAACAGACATAAAATGGAAAAAATTCTTTGACCTTGGCAGCGATAAAATTCAGATGATACCGTCAGGCGAAAATAAAAACGTATATCTAGCAAACTCAATGGACGAACTTATAACCTTACATAAAAAAATTATTGGAAAAAAATCTAAAAAAATTGCAAGAAAAACTCTTGACATTTAATATAAAATGTGATATATTTGTAACATAAAAGAAAAACAAATATATAGAAGAAAAAGGGTTGATTGAAATGACTGAAAAAAATGAAAAAAACAGTATTAATGTGCCTATATGGAGCGTTATTTGTGTTCGGGTTTATAATGATAAAAAACATAGCACAGGGAAACGCTTCATTTATGGGGCAAAACCATAAGATATACAAGGAGTATGAATTTCCTGAAAGATACTACGTATGGGTGTCAAACGACAGACTTCCAGAGGGTTCTAAGCAAAACTATGTATTCCAAAGAAACAACAAGAAAGTAAGAATTGAAAGCGGCTCTAAAATAATAATATTAAGAAAAGAGGGGCTTAGCTACTTTAATACGAAATCAGAAGACGGTACTTTAAAAGTTGCCTTTTCATATAAATTAAAACCTGGATTTGTCTCAGGTGCAGATAACAACAGAATAAACTGGTTCAATGACTTTAGACAAGACGGTATAACTTATGCAATAGGAACATCTAACATCAATCAAATCCGTTTTTGGGAAGTGCTTGGAGGGACTACTAGAAAACTCACATACGACGTCCCAAGACGTGCAAACTATGACCTTAAGACATTGACCGAAGCTGAAGTTTGGGCTAAGCAAAAAAATATAGTGAGAAAAGCGATAAATGCTCACGCACTTGTTGTAACAAATGTGGCATTTTTTGAAGCAAACAGCGGAGATATGAAATACTACGCACAGGACAGCGACTATGACGAAGACGACTACTTGGCTCAAAGCTACCCTGACAAAGTGCCTGACGACCTTAAAGGCGTTCTAAATAAAATTATGGCTGACGAAAGCGAATTAAACTCAATGTATAACGATATGCAGAACCAAAAACTTAAAGTAAAGGTTAAAAACATTGAAAAAGATAACGCTAGACAGGAACGTATGAATAAAAAGTCTCGTGAAAGGGCATTTGAAAAATAAACTAAATAAACTTATAAATAGGCTGTTTTAAGCCTATTTTATTTTGACTTTAATTATTTTTATATGCTATAATATAAAAAAAGAAAAAAACTCAAAGGAGAATACCTATGACTAAAAAAGATAACCTGAAAAAACTGTACAGCATAAGACACTTGCTGGAATTGCCATTAAAAGAGACAGAATTTAAAAAAGAAAGCAATAGTCAGCTAATAAGAACATACGAGTATAGCGACTACTTTATAAAAATAAAAATTGAAGCCTACAAAGGGAACGACCTTAAGACTGTTGCAGACTTAGTATTTGCTACATTAAGACCAAATCTTGCAAGCCAAAGCACGACATTTGAATTTAAGGCTATGTGCGACAGGAACATTCTTATGTTTTTAGCAAACTTATGCAAAAAAAGCAGATGTGAAGTAAAATTAAGTACAGGCAGTGAATACATAAATGAAGAAGCTAAACCCTTAAATGCTGTATTTGGAGGAACTGGCGCTAAAAGCGTGTATGCTAGAAATCTTTGCGGCGAAATAAATAAGACATATTTAGAAGATGAATTTGATACCTTCACCGAAGACCTCAAAAGACATCTTGAATATATAATTGAAAAATATAAGATTTTCACAGGGCGATTTAGAATATTTAAAAATTCAGAACGGTCTTGCGTATATAAAGCAGGTACGAGACGAGGAAATTGAAAAAGTTGACTGAAAAATATTTAAAAAAAGTTCTTGACATAACAAGTCAGATATGATATACTAACTACGTAAAGTGCAGCGGGCATTGTCTTCCGCACAGCTGTGGAAGTTTTCAGCATACTTTAATTGGAATATTATTGATGTTAAGAATAATTGTTAAGCCCCGCTGCACCAGCCTGCAATAGAGAAAAAGGGTTGATTAGTAAGCTGACTAGAGGTCGTAAGTCTGAAAGCTGTCGTGAGTATCAAAGACTTGCAGGCGATTATCAAAGGAACTTTTTACAAGTTCCTTTTTGTTAATATTTCTTATATTTGCATTGACAAAATACATAATATATGGTATACTAGCAATGTAGTAAAACAATTAAATTATCCAAGATTTTACTCAAGGCATAAATTTTATTATCTTTTTTTTTGTTTTATTTTTTTAGACTGAAAAACTGTATTGACACAAAAGCACCAATACAGTTTTTTTAGAGAAAGGACAAGATGTAAAATGAAATTATTTGACGTATTCAACGAAAAAGAAACTGAAAATGGAGACAGAGCATATAAAAGCACAAGAAATAAATATTCAGACGTCCTGTTTGCTTCAAACTACTATAGACGCAATCCTGACAAGATACCTGATTTCTTAGATGAAAATTCAGAGTTTGACAAATGGTACGCAAGATTTATGAGAGACCCAAGACAGAAAGGAAACGGCGCAAGAGCATTAGGGCAAAACTTAATGCTTCAGGCAAATATAGAGCCGTATGACGTGCTGGTGTCAGGCAGAGCTGACGACATCTTCAATATGGGATATAAGCTATATAGATACAATAAATATTCAAAAGGCGGTAAATACTGGGAGTTCATATACGGTATGCTGACACGTGCCAATGAAGTGCAGGGAGCTGGAACACCTCTTGAAAAAATGATGTTATACAATATTAAAAAATGGCTTCCTAGAATTGCTGGAAAAAGAAGCAATCTTAAACGAATGAAGGCTCGTGCGTTCAGGGACTGCTTTAATTTAACATCAAAGCAGTATAACAGCTTATTAAAAGGTATTGACACAACCGAAAGCATTTTGTCAAGAAAAAAAAAGATTACGGACTATGAAAAAGTACCGTCTCTTGCAATTCTTAGACATCAGACTGAGTTTAAGAAAGATGAGAACTACTTAAAATATATGGACGAAGTGTCAAAAGGAAACGCTAAAATAAATACAGGTGCTATGAACGTATACGACATCTGTAAAAGCTACCATACAAATAACATTACTCCAATGGAAGCGGATGTGTTGTTTGGAAACTTGCCAAAGGCTAATCTTGGAAAAATAATAGCAATAGTTGACAACTCAGCAAGTATGAAAAAAAACAAATGCCAGCTAAAAGCTCGTGCAATAGGTCACTACATAGCAAAAAATACAAGCTATATGAATAACCACATTATAACATTTTCAAGCAGACCTGCTTTGCTTGAGCTAGGAAAAAGCTACGAAGCGGATATGAATGTCTTAAACTCATTTAAAGATGTATCAAACACTGACTTTGGACGTGTAATGGAGCTTCTTGAAAAAGTGACGCAGGATGTGCCTGACTGGATAGTGGTTCTGTCGGATATGGAATTTGACATTGGAAGCAGCTGCTCAAAGGACAAGGCAATGAAAACATTAAGAAAGCTAAATCCGAACTTGAAACTTGTATGGTGGAACTTGTCAGAAAGAGGTATTACATCACCTGAAACAGACAAGTACCAAAACATATTTATGGGGGGATTTAATCCAAAACTGCTAGCGCTACTAAAACTAGGCTTCAATGGTGAAGCATTTGTAAAGGAACTTGTTGAAAATTACAAGCAGAATATAATAAACTCATTATATAAATAAAAAAACAACTGGCTAAAAAAAGCCAGTTTTTTTATTTTTATAAAAAAAGATACGTGATAAAAATCACGTATCATAGAATATGCTAATCATTTTCGCTCAGGTTATCATTGAAGTTGGCACTTGCAATCATAGATAGCCCCCTCAAGTTTACAAGTCTTGCATATTTTTCATTTATATATACTATCTTAAGGTCGCTGTCTTCAATATTATCTACAAGAAGCGGATACAGCAAGTCCTTAATAAAGATTGAACCTCCTCCGTACACGTAAATTACAGTAGTAAACAGTCCTGTGTTACCGCTTGCAAGGATTTTGTTAAGCCTTTTGACAATACTGTTTACAAAAGGAACGCTTTCCTTAAGAACGATTGACTTTATAAGGTTGTATCTGTTCTTAGCCCCGCTATGAAGACCCTGAACTAAAAAGTCTCCAAGACCGTCACGTGTCGTGATGTTATGCTGAGCAACTTCTGTGGAGTTGTCGACAACTCTTTCAAGCACAGTACCAAATCCATTTATTAAAGTCTTTGACGCAGTGGGAGAAAAACTTTCATCTCTCATTACAGCAAAGTTTACAGTACCCTCTCCAACGTCAATGCCTATAACATTTTTTTCAGCGGCAATATTCTCGTTAGGCTCATCCGTATTCTTATATGAATTTTCAAGAAGCGATACATCGTGGCTTAGCGCAAACTGTCCGCAAGCGCCCTCGCTTACAACGATAACGTGCTTGAAGCTAAGCTCAACCCTGACTAGATTTTTAAAGTTGTGAAACGTAACAATGTGCGTATTGTTAATAAATCCTTTTTCGTAAAGCTCCTTTTCCCTTTGAAACTCGGTAATAGGAAGCGCCAAAACTACATCAACTTCAGCCTTTACAATTTCACCTGGAAGCTGATTATTTTTATCAAAATAAGCCTTTAAGGCAGTAGCACCAAGAGTTGCTAGAGCCAGTATGAAGCTAAGCTCCTGTTGAGCCTTTGACTGATGTGTATTCACATCAAATGTAGTATTCATATCGCCCTCTGCAATAGCCTTAGCACCTACCAGAAAACGACCTGTATTAGATATAACAGCCGAGCTGAACGACACATCCATTTTATTGTACAAGTTTGATATTGTGCTTCTTATTGCGTCGCTGCTTTCAGCAAGTATTGAGTTAGGATTTGAAAAAGAACTTACAACGCTCGGCACGCTTATACTTTCTCCATTTCTAAAAAATTCATTTTGTAAAATTTCACCTTTGACATAGCCATTTCCTATGTCCAGTCCACTTTTAATTTTAATCTCATTCATTGTTTTATTTTTCCTTTCTTATTAAAAAAATTCATAATACTTTTTTTAGCATTTTATCCGAAGTATCAATTTTTTTACTTCCCTTTGTTTCAGATAACTCACTGGATTTATTATTTTCAGCAGACGGTTTATCACCATTATTAGATGAACCCAAGTCATCAAGGTCGTCATCTACTGAAAAATTACCAACTTTAGATGACGTTTCTTTTACAGGAGAAACTTTTTCCAAGTTCTCATCAGTTTTTACTTCTGTATCGGAAACTTTTTCAGTTTTACCTCGTATTTTATTTTTAGCATTACGAGATGTAACATCAAATGTATTATTATGCTGACTAAAAGGAACATTTCCTAAAAGGTCATTTAAGCTCATTTTATTTACATCTGTGTTACCATATTTAAGCTGTGTAACCTTAATAAGCTGAATAAGGCTCGCTTTTCTATTTTTTTGAGCCAAAAGCCACTCCTCTACAGCAGGGTCGTCGTCAAAAATAACAATCATTCTATTCTCGTCTTTTGATTTTCTAGGCTTTGCCATATATATTGCACCTTCCTTTCAAATTTTATGATATAATAAAAAAATGTAATCTATCATATATAATGAAGTATATCATAAAATATGAAAAAAATACTAGACCTATTTTTAAAATTTTATATTAAATTACAATAAAAAAATATAACAAGCAATATAACATAAAAATTATAATCTATATTCATTTATGAATTGACTTTTGACAAAAAAACAGGTATAATTGATACAGTTAGCAAAACTTATTTTTAAGAAAGGAAGGGTAAAAAAGTATGACAAATAATGATACAAATAACAAAAATAATGGAACAAATAACAGCATTGAAACAGAAAACAGCAGATTGATGAAATATCTAAACAACAATGACGATGAAAGCGAAACATTAATTGAAGACAAGACTGCAACACAAAAAGGCTACAAGGGAATACTTGCCGCAATAGGTCTTGTAGCGTTAGCTGGGATAAGCATTGCTGGAATGAACTACCTTTTTGGAACGCACTCCGAACAAAAAAGCGTTAATACCAGCATACAAAAGTCAGAACAAAATAATGCAAATACAGCTAAATCTCTGACAGATGAAATACTTGCGACACAGCTGTCGCACAACATTATGATAAATAATGCTGATACAGGATATATGCTACTATCAAAGGAAACAGATATTGAGCCAGCAATGTCGCTAGATTTAAAAGACAACACCAAAAACACTACACAAGATACAAGCAATGACGCAGAAAATATGACAACCTACACAGGATATTTTGTAAACTCTAAGAATAAGGACGTAGGCATTAGAATAGACTGCACTAAAAATGATACTGACATCTTTACATTCGGAATATTGCAGCTGAATGAAGATACAGAATGGAACATTGACTTTAACTTTGACATAATGAAGTATGAATATACTAAAAAGGAAAACGGAGAAGAAGCAGAAAAAAATAACGAAATCATTCACAAATGATGATTTTTAAATCTATAGTAACTAAAAATTTTTAAAAAAATGAATACTTTAAATAAAAAGAAAAAGAGGTTTTTAATAATGAAATATAAAAAAATGCTAACAGTTATAATGATAACAGGATTAGCAGTGTCACTGACATCCTGCAAGAAAGACACAAAAGAGATGAGCAAGGAGGTAGAGCAGAAGCTGGACACTAAAAAAGATACATCTTCTCAAAGTACAGCGGATTTCTTAAAGACATTTATAAAAAGTGACTATTCAGTAAAAAAATAAACGGTCAAAAAAATTAAATGATGTAAAAAGGTCACGGAAAATTAACACAGGAAGATGACAAGTACGAATTTTTTGGCTCAGCTGCAAATGAAAAATCAGGAAAAAACACAGCGATAATGTATGAGCTTACAAAAGACAGCCTTAATTATCTTCAAATATCGCAGGTAGATACAAAAAATGCAAAGGCTGCTGTAGTAGTATTCAGTCCAACCGAATATGAGGTATCAACATCATCAAAAAGCTACGGAAAAGTAAAATATAGCCAAAAAGACCTGCCTGACATAATAAAAGATATTTTAACTGACAAAAAAGGCAACATTCTTGACATTGAAAAATAAGGAGACATTAAATGGAAGCAAATTTAACAAATAAAGTATATACTGGCGGAATAAGCGACATTGTAAACTATACTGCAATTAATCATAAGAGCCTAAGTTCAAAGACAGAGTTTATATCGCTTGACAAGACAATAGCCAAAAGTAAGCGAAATTAATAACACAATAATTTTAAAAATTATATTACAACGACATTAAAAAAATTACAATGGTATGTGCATAGGAGAAATGCTGATAAGACCAAGCCGTTATATAATAAAAAAACTTTGAAAGACTTTTAACGCTAAACAAAAAGCGTGATTGTATATTTAAAGCATAAAAAAATATTAATATATAACAGAAAGTCAAAAAGATTGACATTAATGCTAAAAGACAGAGTTATTGACAGACATACTAGAAGCATTTGCACAATAAATGACTGCAAAATAAAATATCACAAGCTGTCATTAATGCTTATTGAAGACATTGCAGAAAATAAATCGTCTGAAATATTTAACCATATTAACACACTTATGATTAAAAGAAAATCATCTGCTGCAAGGCTTCAAAAAAATAAATGAAAAAAATTATGGCAACAAACTTCAGGTTCAGTGATGACGCAGTAAACATAAATTATCAATGGAACAATGACATACTGTCTGACAACAATATGCTAATAAAATACAGAAACTCTGATATAATTGTGGAAATAAAAAACTTATTAAAAGCGGTATCAGCATTAAAGGCTCTACAGTACCTGGAAGAAACATTGCTTTGGAACATAATAGAAAAATAATACGGCTCTCGCATTGATTGACAGCATAGAGACAATAATAGCAAAAAAATATACAAACTGATATAGATAAAAGCAAGACCAGTGGACTTTATATTAAATCAGGCATTGGAAGGAAAAATTTCTCCCAAGTGTAATAGACCTTGAAAAAGTAAGAAAACTTGAAGCAGACCTGAAAAAAATAATAAATCCAGCATAGAAATAAATACAAATGTTAAAAATATACGACTTGCTGTTAAAAAAACTGTAATTAAAAGCAGACCATTTATATTTTAGTATTAACACCAACATATCATATAATGAGATGAAAGAAATTATAACAACAGTATTTAAAAAAATTTCCCAAGTGTAAGAAATATAGATATTAAAATGGAAAAAAGCCTATAACAAGAAATGCGAAGTCTATATAGACAACTTGCACAGTACGCTAACGACATATTTAATGACGCTTAATGAAAAAAAGACAAAGCTGTATTTTTCAGAAATTGAAGAAGCATTGTCTATGGCAGAAAAACGCACCTGATGTAATAATAACTGACATACCAAGAGAAGAAAGTTTATAGAATAAAAAAAGGAGTTCCGACTAGAACTCTTTTTTTAATACTTTTAAAATCACTTGACTGTATTAAAATAAACTGGTATAATCAAAGTTAAGAAATTGAAAAAAAATAGGAGTGATAGAAAAATGACAAAAGTAACATTAAAAGCAGTATTGCTCTCTATGCTATGCACAGTTTCTTTAGGCAATGCACAAAGTATGCACTTTTACGGAGGGATGATTAATCCCCGTGAAGAAATTGCAAAGATAGCAGGAGTAAGGACTGCACCAGTACATATAACAAATAACGTAAAGACAGTTTCACAGAATACTGAAAAAGGTGACGCAGACATCAAGGACGACGGAAAAGAGCCAGTTATCCCAAACGTTATTTCCTATATCGAAAAAAAGCCTTTAAATCAGATAAGCGGAATATCCCAAAAGGAAGCCGCTATTAGAATAAAGCTGTACAGGGAAATTCAGAAGCACTTAGGAAAGCCGTACTACTGGGGTGCGTCAGGACGAAGCAGATTTGACTGCTCAAGCCTAATGCAAGCCGTATACAAGGATAGCCTTAATGTAAACATTCCCAGAGTGAGCAGGGAGCAAGGTGCAAAGCTGGGACACATTGTACCTCTTGCAAAAATGAGAATGGGGGACTTAATCTTTATGGACACATTGCATAAGGGCTATATCACTCACGTTGGAATGTACGTAGGAAACGGCGAAATGATACACGCAAGCTCCACATACGGAAAAGTGGTGCGTGTTAAATTTGACGGCTTTTACAGAAACACATACAGATTTTCAAGAACATTATTCGGATAATGAAAGGCGGCTAGATAAACTTGATTTTACAGGAAAAAATTAAAAAAAGGACAAAAACCCTTAACTACAAGGCTAAAAGATACGGCTTTAAAATTAATGACATAATAACCGAAGTAACAAAAAAAACTAAGCAGAACTATTACAGGAAACTTGCTAAGGGTGAAACTGATGAGCTTGAAATCATTGAAAAATACTTGGATGAAAAAATTAAGCAAAAAATAGCCCAAGCAAAAAAGGAAAGGTGATTTAACTTTGGAACAATCTATTTTTAGTGACACAGATAAACTTGAATTTAAAGGAAATAACGATATGAAAGATATAATGGACAACAAATTTAAAATTTCAAAATACAAGGAGGTAGAAATAATCCCTCCGTTTGTGTTAAACGACCTAGACTATGTCGACAGCGTAAAGGCAAACTATTTTAAGACATTAAGGAACATATTCCTGGCAAGTATGAAGGAAAGCGGACTTAAAGCAGATGAGCTTGAAATGAGCGCCGTAAAGAAAATACGGTTTATGATTGAGGACAAGTTCATAATAGAGGGTCTTCTGCCAATCACAGTTATACCAATCTATGAATTTAAGAACGGAAAACTGGTATCGGAAGACTATACAATAGACCCTTTTAACATAGAAATTGACCTGGAGCTGCAAAGTCCAATAAAGGAAGACAATGAGGACATCGAAATTACATACACGTATAAAAATCTTATGACAAGGCTAAAATCAGTATTTGCAAGGCAGCCTTATATGTATTATTCCGATGTCAAGACAAAAAACAATATCCTGTACGATTTTACGTACTATCTTGACAGCGCTTTTCTGATGTCAAATATAATGGGATATGCCCTTTTAGGCTTTGACACGATAGAGTACAGAAAAATGGGAAGCATAATTCAGATTATTTTAAGAAATGAAGAAAATTTTGAGCTTCATTCGGAAATAAATAGAGACCAGGAAGAATTTAAAAAAATCCGTAAAAAAAACTATACATTGGAGCAGTTCAATGATGACAAGTTTTTTGATATGGACTACGGTACAGATTAAACAAGGGAAGGAAGTGCTAAAAATGGCTAGAGTATACTGTCAAAAATGCGGATATTCAATGACTGGAAGAAACGGCGACTACAAATTTTGTCCCCAATGCAATTCGTACTGCTACTTTTACAGCAAGATTAGACAAAATTTTAACAGAAGCGAAAAAATAAGCAAATGCAGTCATTAACATATAAACGCTGGATGTTTTGTTAAAAAAACATCTGGCGTTTGCTATTATATAAAAAAATTATTGACAAAATTAACAATATATGCTATAATTAAAATATAATAAGAACTTATTATAAGTCAAGATAACAAAAGTTCGTTAAAACTGGCAATTTTAAATGAACGTAAAAAAAGTATCATATAAAAACCTAAGCATTTAAAGATAATGCCAAAGTCTATACAATGCTTAAAATAATGAATAGCTGTAAGGTTCACGTGGGTTCAATCCCCACCCTGTCCACTACGGACGGGCTTTATGGTAAGAAAACCTTTTAATGCGAAATAAGGCAGTTCCTGGTTAGACTGCCCTTTTTTTTTATTATATCAAAAAAATCACAGACGGCTTAAAAATAGCAGCCTGTGATTTTATCTAACCTAAAAATATATTAACGCTGTCATCGACATATTGCAACTTGCCATTTTGAAATAAAGATATTGAGCTTGAATTAGTATTTTTAAAGGTAATTACAACCTGACTGAATTTCTTTGAAGCAATTTCTCCAAAGCTGTATATAAGCGACTTATAGTAAGATTTAGAATAGCTATGGTAAACATATAATGAATTATCAGACATCTTCATAAAGCATTTGTCGGTATAGTTGCCTACGCCGTAGCCGTTATTATATTTAGGCGGATAAAGTTTGATAAGATTTTTAAGCCTGTCAGCCATAGCTTTTAAGTAATTATAAATCTCAATAACCTCAAACGAGTTGTCAATATCAATATAATCTCGACCAGCCCGAAAAATTCCAAATTTGAATACTAAATCTTTAGGTATAACCGCAGCAAGCTCATTTAAAAATATAAGCTGCTCAAGCTCCTTATTTAAGGCTTGTAGTCAAATATATTAATTACGCCGTGATTATTAGTATAGTCTAAAACATAGTATAATGCCAAAAGCCTAGCCTGAGACTGGGTAAATTTCTGAAGAATTGTCTCGCCGTTATTGGAAATTAGACCACTTGAAATTAGACCACTCATAGATAATATATCAAATATCACGTTTTTTTATATTAGCAACATTATTAAAAGCGTCGCAATATATTAAATACATTACTTGTAATATTTGTAACAGTAGCTCCTTTTATATTGCTTTCAGGTATGCTCTGTGAATAACTGTTAAATATATCAATGCTGTCTGTAAATTTTAACAGAACAATCTCTTGGGTATCAACATCAATTAATACATCTATCATACTTGACCGATATGTAAAATATCCGCTCAAGGCATTTCTAGCCATTAATGACTGATACATACATTCCAATGTTTTAAGCTGCTCATTAAAATTTTTAGTTGAAAATTCAGAAGCACTTCTATTAACAACTTCAATAGAAACCTTATTGTCATCGGTTCTACTGCTTGAAACAGAAATATCGTTAAATGTTGCAGGCTTAAAATCGCACTTATGCAACGAAATAAAATCCGTTGCAACCTTAAGCGATAAAAAATTCGATAATTTGTCAAAATTATCTTCGTCTAAAATATCATTTATATTACACATAAAAACATCTCCTATCCTTTAATTATAGTATTTTTTTCATCAATTAAATAATATCACATTTTACACAAAAAGTCAATAAAAAATACAAGTTTTATGATATTCAACAAGAATATTTCCCTGTGTAAAAAAAGCGTTCTGTTGCAACTGTAAAATCATACTGAAAAAGCGCTCTCGTCATAGAAAAACAAGTTGAAAACTATTTGAAAATAATTTCAAAAAAATCACATAAATTATTTGACTTATTATATAAAAATATGCTATAATTAGTTATATCAAATAACAAGAGGGAGATAATAAAAATGACAAGCCAAGAAATTAAAAATATTGAAAAAAAGAATGTGAAAATGTAAAAAAATTCAAACTTTGATGAAAAAAACATTATGTTAAGATGTTTGAATTTTTCAAGGACAACGACCTAAACAACTTGCAGATTTTACTTTTAACAAAACTAAGAGATGTTAAGGTTGAAAACAACAGCCTTGAATTAAAAGATAGAAGCCATATTGTTTTAAGCATTGACCTTAAAACATATCAAGCCTACGTTAAGACAAGCATAACAGATAAGCCTTGTGAAATTGAAGCATACTTGAAATATATCACAGACCAGTTGGAAAAGTATAAAAATACTTCAAGCAGTCAGTTGTTTAAAGAACTTCTTGTTGGGATAATGACTATGGGAGGGATAGCATATACAATGATAAAAAAAGCAGAAGGTCAAGTAAGCCAAGACTTCTTAGGATTTTTAGAAGCAGGTGCAATAAATGAAGAACCTGAAAACGGGCTTTGGTGCTAAAAATATAAAAAAGGATGTATGAACCAAATACATCCTTATTTTTTTATTTTACAAAAAATCGTTAGAAATAATAAAAAAAGCCATATTACAAGGCTTTTTTTACATAACGTACATTTTCAGTTCATCGGTCATATCAGATAATGTCTTATTGTAATTTCGCATTAATTCGGAAATGTGAACGTATACTGATTTTTTAAAGTTATCGCTACTAAGGGTAACTTTAATCACGTGTTCATAGTCCAAATACCTGTCTGACAGGCAAAGACGGTAAGCCCCTAGCGTAGGGTCTGACAATATCTTGCCAGAAATATCAGATACAATTTTTTTTAAGTCCATTTCGTGAAAGCACGCCCTCATATAAGACGTAAAACTTCCAGTAAAATTAACATCACACATCAAAAAAACATCCTCCTCTCATAATATACTGTATATGCTGTTTAAAAGTCAGAAACGACATAGTCATTGCCAGGCTCAGGGTTAGCCAAGGCAGAAAGTTCAGCTTCCCTTACAATGTTTCTAATCTTTGCGACATCTTCTGAACTTAGGTTTGCAACCTGTTCATTAAGCGCAAAAATCATTTCCTGCTTGTCAGGTGTCAACACATCAATATTGACCTGGATTTTACCTTTTCTTTTGGCTAAAATTCTGACAAGTTCGGCATATTCCTCCTCATTGAAATAAAAATTTGAAGTAAGTTGCTCAAGCATATTGTCAGGGACTTGCTTAACCTCATTTTCCATAAATGAAAGGTACGATACTACCCAGCCTATTTTGTTAGCCATTTGCTGCATTGTAAGATTATGTCTGTATCTATACTTTTGCATAAATACTTGCAACGGCTTTTTATATAACTTGTCAAAAGTGGCAAGGATGTTAGAAAGTTCAATCTTCTCATTTTTGTTAAGAGAAAAAGCGCTTGTCATCCTGTCATAAAAATTAACGGAAGGCAATTTATAGCCATTCAAAATATTTAATAAAAACTGTTTTGAATACTTAAGTTCCACGTATAAGTCCGCAAAAGAAATTTTACGGTGTTCCATAAAATTATCTAAGAAGTCTACAAGTTCTGTTGCGTCATATTGTTTTTTTCAAAGTTGCAGGCTCTTTAAAGTTTGCCATTTCGGTTCTCAAATTATTATTTTTTTCATATTTAACACTCCCTTTATATTAATTACTCTTATTTACAACATAATAATATCACATTTTATACAATTTGTCAACAACTTTTTTTGAAAAAAATTTATAACTTTTTACAACAAAGTCCAAAAAAAGTGTATAGTCTAAAAAAATAAGTAAGAATATCCTAAGTATAGGCTTTAAAAAGAATTATCAGAAAACAATAATTAATAAAGTAATCTAAAAAAACAAAAATATATCCTGAGTAAACTAATTGAATATTAAAAATCAAGTTGACTTTTAGTAAAAAAATATACTATAATGAGATATAAAAATTAAGGAGGAGATAAAAAAATGAAATATGACAGAAGCATACACAATAACTTTTTAAAAAGTAAATAACAGACTTGAGACAATACTGAAGATAACCTTTTTAAAAAAATAATGCTGTATTCCTTTGCCACAGCAAACGCAATACTATATATACACATCATTAGTACAACATATATTAACAACATATATATCCTAGCGGCAATTGCTGCGGCGGTTGCAGCCTGTATTATTCTAAATATCAAATGTGTAAAAATTGCAAACAGGATTAAAGACACGCAGCTAAAAATCATAAGCATATCAGGAAGCAATATAGCCGATAAATATTTTTAAAGACATAGACAAATTAAATAAGACGTTTGCAAATAAATCAAATGTCATAACAGGATATGATAACATTAAAATGCTAATGGCAGATGTAGAAAAAAAGCGTGTCCGTATTGCCTAAAAGCGTATCAAGATGAAGCTAGATACGTATATTTAAAAAAACTGGTTTGAACATAAAGCTGAAGAACAAGACAGTCAAGATAAAAAAATCATACCAAAAACTTTTAAAGCAGACCTAGAAAAAACGATAAATATTATAAAGACTGTAAAATCCGTCTTTTTTTAATATATGCAAACTGCTTACGCTTTTTAGAAGTGATAGATTTATACGTAAATAAGTTGACATTTTGTAAAAAAATATACTATAATAAGATATAATAATTAAGGAGGATATAAAAAAATGAAATATGACAAGACGCTGCACGCAGAATTTTTTTAAAAATTAAATGACAAAATGGATGAAGCAATAGAAATAGCGGTTTTCAAAAATGTACATATATGCAGTCATAATAATTATGCCAATTGCATATCTTGGTTTTACAAGCTATTTAAAAAAAGCCTGGATATAATGCTAACAACGTATATTTTATATGGTATACAATAATTACAATGTCCATTATAGCCTGTATCATACTAACGATAAAAAAAGCTCAATAATAATAACCAAAAATCGAAAGCGTTCAGTTAAAAAAATCAAGGAAATATCAGGGGAAAAACATATCAAATAAATATTTTAAAAGGCTTCAACGAACTAAATAAAATTATTCCAAGAATATCAAGAGCAAAAAAAGATATAAATGTTTTTAAAAAAACTAATGGCAGATGTAGAAAAAAAGCGTGTCAACGCTGCCTAAAAGCATACCAAGATGAAGCAAGATATGTATATCTTAAGAACTGGTTCGAGCATAAATGTGTTGAGCAAGAACAAAAAAATTAAATATTGATACAATTATAAAAGACGTCTTACGGGATGTCTTTTTTTATTAAAAAAATGTAAAAAGTTTTTGAAAAAAAGTGTTGACAAATAGTATAAAAATATGATATACTGATAATGTAAAAAAAGATAATAACAGACTAAAAGGACGTGATTAATTATGCTAACAAAAAGAAGAAAAAAACAGCGTTAAAAAAATCAATGCGAAAAAAATGACAAAAAAATCCGAAGCACTGGGAAAACGACAACTTTTATGAACCGTTGTGGAATAAAAATAGCAAGAGATATAAAAGATAACAACTTTTCACTAGAGGAAGTTACATCATTTGCCACTATAGACAAGGCTACATTAAACGGAAACAATATAATACTGCAAAATGAAAACTTAAAGATACGGTTTAATACAGAAAAACAAAAACACTTGAAGCAAAAACAAAAACAATAAAAAAATATATTGATGTTGATACATTTATAAAAAAAGACATTAAAAATCAAAAAAACAAAAAAATTATGATAAAACATTAAAAAAACATTAAAAAAACAACATATTACTTAGGCGGAATAATAAACATAATGTACTACCAATGCCAAGGATTATACATCAATACATTTGCATACGACGCATACAGACATATAAAGTAAAAGGACGTGATTAAAATATGATAAAAGTTAATGATATGGTTAAAATCCCTGACTATTCAGGGAATTTAGCCAAAGTTACCGAAGTTATAAACAATAAGTTAGCAAAAACTGAACATACCGAAACAATAAAAAAATACGGTAAAAAGCAGGAAATAACAGTTACAGGGACTTACCCTGTAACATCGTTAAGAAAAGAAGACGAGCCATATAAAAATTCAGAAATACACGAAAAGAACAGGTTCGGAACAAATGTTGACTGGAACGGAACACAAATTGAAATAGTGGAGCTTAATACAAAGCTGGAAAGACTGTACGAATGGTACGCAATGGAGCATTTGGAGTTAAATCCGTCCTACCAAAGGGAGCTGGTATGGAAGCAATCTCAAAAGCAGGAGTATATCGAAGCAATATTAAAGGAACGTGCTGAAATAACACCAGTATTAATTCTAAAAGGAGCAAGCGACATACACGAAGTGCTGGACGGAAAGCAAAGGCTGACATCAATAATAGACTACATAGAAAACAAGTTCCCATTAAAAAGTGGAGAATATTTCAAAGACCTGTCAAGAAAAGATATAACATATTTTTTAAATGCACCTGTCAAATACAAAAGAATACTGGCTTATGACGTTGAAATGGAAGTACCGCTAGATTTCAAACTTGCCTACTTCCTAGAAATAAATGCAAAAGGGACAAAAGTAAGCGAAGACCACATAAGAAAAAAATTGAAAATGAACTAGATAAAAATTACAAAAGGCTGACATTGTCAGCTTTTTATTTATAAAACCTAATTTTAACAAAAATATTTTTTTTATATTATAATTATAAAAAGATAGATTATTAATATAAAAATAATGCCTAAAAACACTTTTTAAAATAAAAAGAAATAGACTGAATTTGACATTATTAATTAAATTTATTATAATGTACTTGATGATGAAAAAAATAAGTCATCAAAAAAATAAAAACATAAAAAGGAGAAATCAAAAAAATGGAAAAAAACAGCAACAAAAAGAAAAACAAACTTAAAAAAAGAAAAGGAGATAAAAAAATAAAATGAATACATTTACTTTTAAAAAAATCTTATAGACTGGATAACAGGTACAGATATAAAGACAGACAAAATCTTAAACATCGAGATAAAGCACGGAAGCAATGGCGTAAAATATCCAATAATAAGAATATGTAAAGGCAATGCAGATGAATTTTCAGGATTTAAGCAAAAAAATAACAGATATTGAAAAAGCCGCAAACATTATCATAAAAAGCCCTTGAGATGTGCTATATGAATAACGATGTAAACAGCGAAGTATATATAAAAGCCAGTTAAAACAAATACATTTATATGTACATATTATACTCTTTTTGAAATTAGAAAATTTACGCCAATCACGCAAGGGGCAAGCAAAGGGGGATTTTGGAGAAAAACTGTAACACATTCAAAAGAATTTATTAGTAGAAGAAACAAAAAAACTCAAGCATATTAATTACAGAATACGATAAGCATAAAGACTTTGATAAAATAAACTCTGACAAAAAAACTATATAAAAAGCGACTGAAAAAAATATCAGAAAAAAATAATTAAAAAAATATCATAACATATAATTTAATGGCAGGTTAAAAATTAACCTGCCTTTTTTTATAAAGCATTGACATCACATATAAGATATATTATAATAGCAATATATTAATCAAATGAAAGGGTACGGTGCTATAAATGAATACATTTACAATAAAGAGCAGACATTCAGAACTAACCAAAAATATTAAAATATATCGCAGATGAAAAAAAGATATGCTTGAACAGAAAAACTACAGTATATAACAGCTACAGCAAAGAAATAGCCATTATATACAAAAAAACCCAAGCTATATTTGCCTAGAAATAAAGGACAAGGAAATATGCAGAGAACTAAGAAGCAATATTGAAAAAAATCTATACAGGAAGACCTTAACAGAATTACAAAGCTGGGGATAAGTGTAGAACTTATTACAAATTTCAATGAAGAATATATGGAAGATAAGCAAATTATAATATATTTTGACAGCAATATGAAAAAAATTGACAATGCGTCCAAATGACAAAGTAAATACTGTCAGCGAAATATTTAAAAAAAACTTAACTTCGTAAAACAGTTAGAACCTACAACATCAAATGTTGAAATTATCCGAAGCACATCGTGTGTAAAATTTATTAAAGATGAACTGGATGAGCTTATAATAGAAAGTCTTACATATAATGACAAAGGCATTGAAATTTCATACAGAACTGAATTAAGTTCAAATGTAAATAGCAGTGCAATAACAAATGAAAATAAAACAAACTTGAACATAGACGTCAAAGACTACTGCCTTGCGTCAGAAGTATACAGGGAAATAAAAAATATTTCCAACACAGCAGATATAATAGAACATCAGATACTAGAAACTATTCAGAAAAGACTTAAGTATATAATACATAGCAGCATTGAACTTGATATAGAAAATGCCACAGCAAAAGACTTTATTGCCGCCAAAAACATAAATGAGGTAAAATTCAGCGAGGATATGCTGTTTATTGATGAAGCAAAGGCTATTCAAATTGCCGAAGAAATAACCAATATTCCTATATCTACGGCAGCTATATCAGCTAGTACAGAAATATTTAAAAAAATATGCAAATATAAAAAAATAACAAAGGACAGCATTACATTAAAGTATAAAGACGCAATGGAGCATACAAAAACAGGTTAATACAATTAAATATTTACATAAAAATATTTAGCAAGACAGACATAATCTTTGTAGAAATACAAAAACAAGGCAAAAGAAAAAAATAAAAAGTTACAATGCTTAACGGCATAAAAAAACATAAAAAGCGGAAAAAAAGATACTGTAAATCCAGTAGAGATAAAAAGAATTTGTAAGACTAAGCAGAAACTTAAAAAGACTTTAGAATAGATATTTTTAACAAGTTCAGCAGCCTAAACACATCTATTAAGGCTGGTAAAAATATTATTATAATAAAAATTTAAGATAGGTGTATAAAAAGCCTATCTTTTTTTGATTAATGAAAAAAATCTAAAATTTGTTTGACTTATTATATAAAAATATGTTACAATTTATATATAAAAATTAAATTGGGAGGACAAATAAAATGAAAAATTTATGAAATAGGAACAGAAACCTTGCTGGAGGTAGCAATTACAATAAAAAAAGGCTGTATTTGAAGACAGTACGGAAAAAAATTTGAAATAAAGAAATACGAAAGCGATACACCCATTGCAAATTATAAAAAAAGATAAAGAAGATATAGTAATATCAATAAAAAAAGTTTAGACACTGCAAATGAAATCAAGGCAGATATGCAGGGAAAAAAATATTGCCGTTTTTCAGAAGCCTTTTTAAAACAGCAAAGATAACAGATTTACTAAAAAAATAACATAGAATTAAAACTAAAAAAATACAAGGATGGCGAAATACTTTTGCAGAAGCAAAGCGTATTGACATCACGGCAGATGAAGAAACAGATTTTAAGAAATGCTTAAAAATCAGATATAAACATATATAACTTAAATGTACATAAAAATAACCATAAAGCGCTTAAATTGTGAAATATCATATAATATAGATAATCAAGGCTATGAAATAAGAGAACTTAAATTTAATGACGCTGGAATACATATAGAATACTATAAAAATAGGAACAAAAACACAAAAGCAACATAAATTCCGAAATATTCAGCGTAAGAAATGTAATTGAAATTGAAAAATATTTTCAAGGCATTAGAAATATATAATATATCCAAAAAAATATGTTAAAAAGATATAACATCTAACATATATGTATTAAATGAAAAAAATATTTATTTTTTTAACATCAGCAATTAAATTAATAGCAAATAAACTTAGAACTGAGGTAAAAGATGTAGCAAATCCAAAAAAATCTCAGTGAAATAGCCATAATACAAGGCTTAAATTTAAGCAAGGACAAGATTAATGTAACATCAGACGAAAGTTATAAAATAATATGTGATATATCATCAAATGATAATGTGCCTGACATTAAATTTTATACCTTAGTAAACGGATTTAATACAGAAATAAGCCATAAATATGGAAAGACTGAAATTGCAATACAGGAGCAAGTGCCAGTTTCAAAAAAATAGCAGATACCATAAAAGATTTTGTTAAAAAAACACAAATATATTAAGCAGCTTAAAAAAAGACGAGCAAATAAAGTTTATAATACCTGTATCAAAAGCAAAAAAACATAGGTGTTATTTTTAAAAAGACAATAAAATTAATGTATTTAAGCATAAATTTACAAAAGCGGAACTTGCACAATTTGAAAAAAACTTAAAAACAAATACGATGTAACAGTAACAGACACATTCAAATAAAATTTTTAAAAAAAGAGTTGACAAAAAGTATAAAAATATGATAAAATGATAATGTAAAAAAACAAAAAAGAAAGAGGTATTTAAAATGAAAGTTATAAAAGTTGAAAGCAGAGCAACGCTTAATATTTTTAAAAGGAAATGGGAGAAATCATAAAGCAGGAAAAATACTATTGGGACATTCAAATTAACATCACCAATGGGAGAAAAAGTGCCTTACATTAATGGCAAGCGATGACATAAAACTTGCTGAAGTATCAGTAACATTTGACAGAACTGTTAAAATAGTCCTGTTTGATGAAAAATATGGTAGACGAAGTTAAAAGCGAGCCTGAGTATAATGTTATGAAAAACATTAGCACCATTATTTTATCTTGACAGAAGCATTAAAATATGTGAAGAAACATTTAATGAAATAAGTGAAAAATACTATAATAGAATATGACAATAAGCAAAACGAATTGGAATTATTTCCAAACAATATATACAGCGACCTTTTAAGTATTTTTTTCACAAGAAAAAAAGAGTTTAACAGATATAAAAAAATTTGACAAAGTTAAAATTGTAAGAGACAACTCAGAATTAGTAATCGTAGCAAGTGCAAGTAATAACGGAATGACACCCATAAAAGTTTACATATTATAGTAAAGACATAAATATAAAATACATTAAAGAAAAAAAGTACCGATAAAAAAAGAAATAAAAGATAAGCATAGAAAAAAATACGCAAGACATAACACAATAAGCGAAATATTTAATATCGAAGTAAAAGACTTGCTAGGAGCGTCAAACATAGCCTATCAAATAAATAGCCGAAAATCCCACTGGAACTATGACAAATACTATGAAAAGGAACTGCTTCAAAAAATATATGACGAAATATTTGAAGTTGTAACAGAACACATAAACTTTGAGAATAAAGACACAGTTGACTATTTAATGTGCAATAATCTTGGATTATTAGAAAAACCGCAATTAGCAGTTGATAAAATATGCAAAATAGCAAACGATTTAAGCGGTATAACAAATGACAACTATTGTCAGTTAAATATGGAAATGCTGGACGGAAAATACATACAGCCTATAAAAATCACAACAGAAAGCATAGATATTATGTGCAACTATAAACTGTCAATGGATGAAGCTGTACAGATGATAAAAAGATACTGGGAAATATTCAGGGAGAAAAAAGCAATTACAATGGAAATTATGCCAAATGACTATAACGGAATTGACGTCAGCATAATAAAAAAAGCAGGTAAGATATTAATAAATAAAGAAAAAAATATCAAAATCTGACATCGAAAAAGTTCAAGGCTTTTGAGCAAAGGACACAATTTAAAAAGTTGAACTTTTTGCAGAACGAACTTTTAAAAACAACCATTATCATAAACGGAGAAGTAATAAAATAAAACATAAAAAAATAAAGGCTGCTAATAAAAAAAGCAGTCTTTTTTTATATATAAAACAAATAAAAGTATTGACATTATATATAAAAATATGCTATAATAAGGTGTAAAAAAATAAATAAGAAAGAGGTATTTAGAATGAACGAACAAAAATATAACAATATTGAATGAGAAACAAGACAAAGCATTGACAGACATAATGGAGCATATCAAGGACGAAATAAAGCGTCAAAGTACATCTGAGGAACAGACAGCAATCAGATTTAGAAATGCCGAAAAAAACTTTTAGCAAACGCAATTATTGACAATAAGAACATTAAAAATAATAACTAATAACAAAGCATTAACAAAAGAAATTAGCGAAAACTTAAAAGACATACAAAAACAAAAATATGGAGCAAAAAGTTTATTTGCATTATTTTACGCTGTTGACAATTTAATAATTACAAAAACCGCTAGGAGCGGAAAAAAATACTGGAATACAAAAAAAGCAGCAAAAAATATTTAGAAATATATACAGAAAGCAATGACAATGAAAAATGACTGTATGGATTTAATAACTGACATCAACACATTAAAAAAATATTAAAAAGACGCAATATAGACACAATACGAATTATAAAAAAACAAATCTGTGGCAGAAATAAAAAAAGATAGCAGCAATGAAATGAGTGTTGACTGTTTTTACATATTCAGCAACATTATTACTATCAACTATAAAAGAACAGCAACTGACAGCAAGGAGATACTTGGATTATATATGACAAAAAAATGACAAGTTTACAGTAATAATAAAAGATAAACTAAAGGCTGCTGAACTATATTATAAGTTGTCATTTTTAGGACAAGTCTTAAATATGAAGTTTGAATTTATAAAAACTATATCAAGTATGATTTATAAAAATACTAGATACATATGTAAAAAAACAAATGAAAGCATAACATTAGAAAACTGCCTAATTCAAAATAACTTGGCTGGAGAAATTACATCTAATGAAAAACCAATACCAATATCATTTGACAAGGCTGTAAATTTCAAAACCAGTTAAACTGTATGGAAGAAAAAAACCGCTAAACCAAATACAGACTATAATTGAATATAAAGGAGCATACATTAAAGTGTATCAATCAAAAAAACTACATTGCTGGAATACTTGAAATGATACCTAATGATATATCAATTATAGACATCATAAACGACTTTGAGAAAAACATTTGGAGTAAATACATTCTATCATATAAGACTGACATATAATAACTTAAGAATAAATATACAAAAATACTGCAAAAGGAATTGCTGTTGAAGGGATAAGCAAAAATCAGTTGCTGGAAAAAAAGATGTTAAAAAAATAATCCAAAAACAAAAATGCTAGTGGAAGAAACACAAATTTACAAGAAAAAAACCTGTTTTAAAAATTAAAGTACCAAGTACACAAATAAACCTAAAGTATTTACAGTTCCTGTGTAAGACAAAAAAACTTATAACAGGGAGTTTTTTTATTGTATAGCCTGTAGCCTGTTATAAAAAAATAGAAAAAAATAATTGAAAAAAATCTTTAAAAAAAGTGTTGACATTTAGTATAAAAATATGATATACTAATAATGTAAAGGATAAAAGATAACAATACAAGGAGTGATTAAAATGAGAAGTTACAGAGAAAAACGAATTAGTGAAAGAGATGTTAAAAAGGAATTGGAATTAATATGAACCAAGCATTAGAAAAGATAAGAAACAAAGAAGTAGAGGGGTTAGAACATTTAGATTTTTGCGGCACAATGTATAAATCACGTAGAGCCATTCTTAAACATTGACGAGGAAATCTGTATAAGATTTTACTTAAATAATGAGTTAGAAGTTGTATTTGAAAGCAAATATATTCAATACAATAAAGTTGTAGGAGAAATAAAAAAACATTATTAAACGACTACATCTTTAGGGAAGACGACATAAATTACTTTTAGAATAATGTTCTCAAATATTACAGAAATTTCAAGAGAACTGTTAAAGGAATTTAACAAGATACATATACAAGTAGCGCCAACAAAAATAAAAAAATAGGAGGAATAAAAAAATGTTTTGGGGAATATGGATATTATGAAAAATCAAAAAAAGAACAAAGATTAATAAATCAAATAGAAATGGAAGTTATGCAGTTTAACAGAACCTATCAAAAACAATACTATATAGATAACACTGAATATAGTGTATTTATTAAAGATAGGGACAATGCAGAACTTGTAATTGAGATTATAAAAAAATCTCAAAAATACGTAGATGTGCTATACGGATATGAAGTGGACGAACCAACACAGGAATTAATAAACAGACTTAGAATGTGCTAAAAAGCACATTCTATGATTAAATAATCAACTAAAAAAATAAAAACGAAAGAGAGATGTTATAAAATGAAAAAAACTTTAGACAAGGATTAAACTTCAATTCTACAATAGGACTTAAGGAAATCAACGAACCTTTATTAAAAAAGGCAAGTGATATAATAGACGAGCATATTAAATTTTTAAATGAGTACGTAATTGAAAAAAATTTAACACTATTTTCTTGGTGGTACGGAGAATTTTTTGAAAAGTTCATACAACGAGTATACGGACTGGGTGCAATAATACAAATTAACGTCGAAATGACGGCAGAGCAAATTAACGAGGACGAGGAAGCAATGCTTGGCTTTACAAAGGACGAAGACATTTGGTACGAGCATATAGACTTTAATGAGTGGAGTGTAAACAAAATACAAAGAGAAGCAGAAAAAGTAAATAAAAAACTGCGAAGCACAATATCAGAAGTAATGCCCTTTGTAACAAGATACCTGGCATATGCAACTTTAAGAATAGGTCAAGAGTTAGGATTTAAAAAGGTTGTATTTACCAAAAAAGGCTCTCGCTTCAAGACTATTACCCAAAAAGACATAGACGCTTTAAAAAAACAAATAAAATTGAGAAAATGTATAACATAAACAAAGCAAGAATTGCAAATTAAAAAAATTTTTAATCAGGATAAATTATCCTGATTTTTTTAATATTAATAAAAAAATTTTTAAAAAAAGAGTTGACAAACAGTATAAAAATATGATATAATGATAATGTAAAAAAATAAAAGATTAGAAAGAGGTATAAAAAAATGGAAAAAAATGTTGAAAAAAATAAGCCCTGTAGACCAAGTACAAGAATTAGCAGAGGAAATAGAAAAAAACATAAAGGCTCAAGCATATAGTGAGATAACATATAAAAAAACGCAAAGAAAGAACCAGTATTTAAAGTAGACATCATAGATAAAGATAATGTAGAAATATTATTGCTTAAAACAGTCTGATGTAAACATCTTACTAAACTATATAGAATTTTATTTATCGAGAAAATACACCCCATTATATAAAAATAAATACAAAAGTATCTCTTTATACCAGAGAGGATAACTTGAACAGAGAACTAAAAAAATATTTGAATTAACAGAAAATAAGGACTTAACAATTTATAAGTATAATTCAAATCCTGGAATATCGCAGTTTTTTTGAAGATAATAAGACATTTACTGAAAAATATAAACTATAACAATATTGAATTAAATACAGTTCATATAAGCAACAATAATTCTATTACAGAATTAACAAGAACTGGAAAAAAATTATCGCTTAGCAAACTGGAATACATAAATGATAATATATTTTTTTAAATATATTTACGATAATAAAAAAACAGAAATTTAACAAGATGACATTTAACAGCACATCTGAAGAAAAACTTAAAAAAATAGAAGTATACAACTTAATGGGTGCGTCAAAAGAAATAAAAACAGTTAAGAGACAGTTCAAATAACTGGCAGACAGAATTAATTAAAAAAATAACAGAAGCAGCAACTTCAATAATTGAAAATAACATAACACTAGATATTAATAAAAATAACATCTAAAGAAGAATACATCATTGGAAGAAATCTAGGGTATTATGGATATTTCAAATATATTGACTATGACAAGGTAATAAATTTCAGCAAGGAGCATACAGACGAAAACTGCAAAATGCGTCTAAACTCAAACTTAAAAACAGACAATATAAACTTTGTCGTAGAACTTGAAAACAACTATGCGTTTGTAAGCATAGACGAAGCTCAAATTACAAGCGTACAGTTAGCCAATATAATAACTGAATTAAAAAGAAAATCTAAGCGTAAATGAAATTCTGATATACGCCAAGATTGAAAAATCAAGCGCAAGCGTTGAAGCACGTATTCAAAAAAATGATAACACAATACAAATAAAAAAAGATAAAATTTTAGTAAGGGATAAGAAAGCGTTTATAAAATTATCCAATCAGGCAAAACTTATTTTAACAAGCAGAGCCACATACAACGATATAGAATACTTGCACGAAAAAAAGAAATAACAGAATAATAAGAAGTCCAGCCAAAAACGGCTGGATTTTTTTAATTTTTAATATAAATATCACTAAATATATTCCTGCGTAAAGATAAAAAAACATACCACATCATAAATACTGTGTTTTTCAAGTAAAAAAACTTCAAGTTATAGTTAGTTAAATACTTTATTTATAAAAATTAATAAAAAAATTTTTAATAAAAAGTGTTGACAAAAAGTATAAAATATGATATACTAATAATGTAAAAAAATAAAAGAAAAAAAGAAAGAGGTATAAAAAAATGGGAACAATAAATTTTAGAGGAAGCAAAAATTTTTGACATAGTAGGTGTAGGCTACAAAGAATATACAGATGAAGCTGATTTAAACGCTAATTTAAAAGAACTAAACAGATTATTGGAACAAATGGAAGACCATATTGAAAAAGCAAAAGATATAGCCTATGACAAAGGAGTAGAATTTGAATACGAAGACTTTATACAGGCTCATTTGGAACACGGCTATTATAGTGGCTGCATAGTGGTAGTAGACTTTGAAGACACATCTGAGGGAATAATGGCAGAAATAGATAGCGACCCTGAAAGCTGGTATGTTGAACATTTATTAACGGACGAATATTTGGAAAGCCTTGACTGTATGCAAGAAAACAAAAGAATAAAAGCCTTGAAAGATAACTTACGTGAAAATATGGAATTTACAAAAGGCTACTTGGAATATGCACTTATAAGACTAGGATATGAAATGGGGCTTGAACAAATAGTCGGAATAAGCTGGACACAGTCAAGCAGACCTGTTACGCTTGAAGATGTAAAAGAATACGAAACAGCAGAATACAAAAAAATATTTGAGGAAATATAAAAAACACAACATTATAAAAAATAAGCAATATAATACATCTTGCAAAAAGATGTATTATATTAGCCACTTATAAAAAAATAAAAAGGAGAATAACAATGATGACTAACCAACAAAAAGAAAACTTAAAAAAAGAATGTGAAAACATAAACAATAAAATATACGATAAGAAGTTTTATGATATAGTATTCAAGTACCACGAAAACTTTTTAAATGAAGCACAAGTAAAAAGACTTAATAAATATTGATAACATCACATTAGAAGACAATGTGTTAAAGGCTGAAATAAAAACCTATAAATACAACCTTGTCTTTAAATGTTGACAAGCCTGTATCAATAAAGACAAATATTACAGGATTTGAAGATTTAACCTTAAATGAAACTATTGAGGGAATAAAAAAATCATTTTTATAAAGGAAGATACGGCTAAGAAAAAAATACGGAGTAAGCAAGCAAGATATAGAGATATTGACAAGAAACTATGTAAAAATTAAATGCAGTTGCTGATATGCTTGTTATAATGCTTCATAAGGCTTGTGGAACACATCTTGCAAAAATATAATATGGGTATGTGGAAAAACTGGGATATGAATTAAACACATATTGACAAAAAAAGCAAATATGATGTATAATTACAATATGTGATGAATTATTCATCATAATATCCTCAATAATAAAATTATTATTAAAAAAATCCTTTTATTAAAAAGCAAAGTATTAAATACTTTGCTTTTTTTATTAAAAAAATCTTGACATTTTATTTTAACTATGATAAAATAAAAAAAGCCATTAGAGATAACCTATCTAATTGGGATGTGGACAAAGGCTCGTAGGGTATAATAGATAAATATGACAGATGTTGAGTAAATTATATTTCTGTAATCTATTGGAAAAATGAGCAGGATAACAAACTAGATATTGTTACTCTGTTACCATTGTTCCTGATTAGATACAGAAATTTTTATAGGAAGTAATCAGTTGTAATTCTTAAATGATAAGTGAAACTGACGAAAAACTTGGATAACCGTAAGTCCAATATAAAACTATTTTATATAAAATTAATATTAAAAACTTAAATCGCATAACTTTTTGATAAGTTTTTTTAATTTACGGTATGAGAGATGACACGGACGATGAGGGAAGTAGAACAGGGTGCAAGCTGGTAAGCGGAAAAAAATAGAAGCTAAGGATAAGGCTTCTATTTTTTTATTATAACCCAATAAATAATTGACAAATAATGCTGAAAAAAATATAATAAAAAAAGAAACATAAATATCGCCATAAACAGCAAGGGATATTGTGAGAGCAGAACGCAGACATAACAGTCTGCTTTTTTTTTATATAATCACTTGACAAAAATTCAAGTTATATGGTATAAAAATTTAATAGATATTATATGTTACTGACAGGAGGAAATATGAACTATGCAATACAAATGCCACTTATATTACAAATAATAGTTATAACAATAATACTATTATCAGGAGTAACAATGTTTGTGATAGAAAGTACAGAAAGACCATTAACAATAACAGAAAAAAATAGTATATGTTATAGCAGAACTAGGCTTAATAGTAGTGCTTTTTTTATAATGATTGTAAGAACGCAATAATATAATATTTTTTTAATAAAAAAATAATTAAGAAAGGAAGGACAAATATATATGGTTTCGATATTAATACTGGGAATTATATTTGTAGGCGCTATACTAATATTATGTTTAACAGATGACCCAAATTTCGCCAGTTTAGTAGTAAATTCGTCATTAGTAATGGCTGCAATAATAGGACTATACATATTATTTGCAGAACCTACATTAAAAATAAATACACAATTAAAAAAATATTACAAAAAAAGTAATTTACATACCAACATCAACGCACAATCGCATAAAGTATGTAAGAATGTAACATTACTAAGGGAAAAAAATAAATAATAAGGAGACGTGAAACTATGACATTTATGTTAATAATAATCGGCATACTTATAGCAACAATATTAATGCTGCTGTTAAACGATAAATCAGTAAGCGAGCCAAAATTGACAAGTCTAATAGGAACAGCCATTGTAGTAATTGGAATAATGACAGTTCTATATATGTCAATTACAACGTTTATGACAAAATAAGCAGTAAAGCATATAAAATAAAAAAATGCTACAAAAAAATAATTAAAAAAAGGAGATAGATATGCTATCAATACTATCAATGTTAGCACTATGCTGCATATTCATAGGTATAATATCAATATTATTTTCAACGGATGACCCAAATTTAGCAAGTTTAGTAGTAAATGCGTCATTAGTAATTGCAGTAATAATAGGAACATATCTATTATTTGCAGCACCTACATTAAAAATAAAACTCAAAAACAAAACACATAATTAAACAATATTACAAGAAAGTAATTAAAATAGAAGGAGTGAAAAAAATAAATGAGTACAGCATTAAAAAAATACAAAAATATTTTAAAGTATATGACGCCAGGAATAGTCATAAGCAGCATAATTTTTTTATATTTTTTTGGAATAAAAAAATAATTGTAGACGGAATTAACAGAGCAACATCAGCGAAAGCGCTGCCTGTGCAGCAATATCAGGAATTACATTAATCATAACATCTATTTTGATATTGGTTATGATTTTTAAAAATAAAATTAAAAAAATGTGGAAGGTGAGTAAGATGATAAGCATTAGTATAATAAATATATTAGGAATAGTTTTGTTAATGTTTTTCTATTCCAATTAAATATATAACCGTATCAATAATGGTAATGGCGGTAATAGGATTGGGAGCTGGAATATTTGAAACAATAGTGTCATACAAAAACAAAGAGGAAAAGGAAGGACAAATATTAATAGTAGGGATAATATCTTTGGCAGAACTGCTGGTTGCAACCTCAATAATTGAAGACTATATAAAGCACGCAAATCTTAATGAAAGCAATACATTGATGTATGAATTTACAACGTCAATGCTTAAAGCTCCAGCTGGAACTGAAATTATATACCAGGCTGGAATGTTTTTAGGACTTGTTATAATTATAGGTTCGCTTCTAGGACTACTGGCAAAAAGAGGATAGAACTATTAACAAGCACTAATACTAAAAAGAAATAATACTAAAAAGAAATAATAAGAAATTGGAAAGGGGTTGGCAAAAATGATAAATAATATTATTATTGTTGAATTTTTAACAAAAAAATAACAAGAAGTCTCTCGCTTTTTATAAGCGGAAGGTGAATTGTGTTTCTTGCTTGACACATATAGCAGAATATGTTATAATAAATGGGCAGGGACTGTCCGCAGAGCTTGGTAAACATATTTGGCTAGCAAAAGCAAATATTTCCCAAGAAGCTCCCAATTCTATAAGTGGGAGTAGTTCACAGGAAGACTTAACGAGGAAAAATACACCAATTCACACAAAGTAAAAGCGTCAGAGCAAAATTAAAACTGAATTAAATCTTGTTTTGAGCCTAGCACAAATAAAAAGTGCTAGGCTTTTGTCATTCCCTTAGTAAAAACAATTTAAGACTAAAAAGTTCCCAAATAAAATTTATAAAGGAATTATAAATAAAAAAGACCTGCCGTTAAAGGCAAGCCTGTTTAAAAAACTGTCAAATGTACTTGTGACCCTTAAGCACTAATGTGAACGTAAAGCCGAGTATGGTGTCGAAGCTATAGTTAAATTCAAATAGCTCCATATCTTCATAAGTAAAAGTGTACTCAATGTCTGAGCATTTAGCACTGTTAATGTATTCACCGTTGATTTTAACATTATATATGTTGTCCTTGGCGTCCCTTGCTCTACTTAAAGCATTAACGGTGTCATCTCCGCAATGACCTGTGACAATTAGACTAAGTCCGTGATGTCTACTGTAGTAGCCGTCAAAGTCTTTTGGTGCGGTAACATTTTTGAACTCAACCTTTTCTAAAGCAACTTCGATTTTTTCAGTTTTGTTGTAAATAGTAACTTTATTTTCCATAAATCAATACCTCTTTCTTTTTATTTTTACATTATTAGTATATCATAATTTATCTAAAATGTCAACACTTTTATTTAAAATAATTTTATATTTTTTTATCAAAAAAATATTTTTTTACTGTAACAAATATAATAATATTATCACATCATTCAATAAAAAAACCCTGTGTAAAAAAAGCGTCCAAGCATACACACTATAAATAAAAAAATATTCAAAAAAATATTATAAAAAAATACATAGAAAAAGAGTTGACAAATAATATAAAAATATGATATTATATATACAGAAAAAGAAAAAAATAAACTAAAAAAAGGCGGTAATTAAAATGAAAAAAATGACTAGAAAAACAATTAAGAACTAAATTGGTGCAACAATTAATAAAAAGAAGAATTTGAGGAACTAAGAGACCACAGAGACGACGAAGGTTACATCCCTTGGATAGTCCCAACTTACGACAATGGATATGACAACGAGGAACTGGAACAAATAATACCAATGATAGACAAGTTTGAAATAAAAGGAAACTTTGTTATATTTGACTTGCTATTATTTGGATATGGTATTAGAAACACTATAAAACTAGATGTATCAAATCTTGAATATTATTATGACAAGGAATATAAAATGCCTAATGTGATAGAATTAAAAAGATAAAATAGAAGACCACGACACATACATAATGTACAGCAAGGCTCTTGATTTTCCTGAATACCCTAACTTGGTATATGTACTGGAGAATAAATTATAAATACCTAAATAAAATGGACTTAGTTACAAAAAAACATTAACATCAAAAGGCTACAAAGTAACAAATGATTACTATAAAATAACAGTTGAAAAAGGAAATTTTGAATACCACTTGAATATGTTAGCCCTTTTATGAAAAAAATTATTAAAAAGCGACTATAAAAACCAAATTCCGCAACTTGAAGTCGTAGGTCGTGCGGAGATAAAAACAAAAAGCGGAAAAAGTCCATATTAAAACTGACGAGGAAGAAAAAAACACTTTGAAAGCGTAAGACGAGTAAGAGAGTTTGAAAAAAGATACAGAAAAATCAAATTAAAAGCCATAATGCTTCCAGTTATGGCAGAAACATTAAGAAACATATAAAAAAACAAAAACAAAAAAAGCACACATCACAAAAAGATGTGTGTTTTTATTATAACATAAAAAAACATTAAAAAAACTGTTGATAAATTATATAAAAAGTGTTGACAAACAATATAAAAAAAGTGCTATAATTAATTATAAAAATAAATAAGAAAGAGGTATAAGAATATGGAAAAAAATAATTGACAAACTAACAGACAACCCAACAGAAAGATATTATGCGTTAAAAAAATATAACTTTAGATATAGCAGAAAACATACACAAATATGACGAAATGTTATATACAGACGCAAAAGGAGAAAAAATTAATAAAAAGTTACAAAACCTGAATACGATAGACTAACAGTAGAAATACTGTCTGAAGGTATGTATCAGGATATAATTGAAAAACATAAAAATGGCAATGGCAAGCAGTTATGCAAAACTATTTGACTTAGGCTATAATATTGCTATAAAAAGGGATAAAATCACAATAGTTTTCTTCTCAAATTTATTCAAAAAAATAGCGATGTCAAACCTGAACACAGCAACATCGGCAAAACTTGCAGAATTATTAAATGCAGACTACTATATTGCAACTTCTCAAATGTTTGACAATGTAGTAGTTGAGGAAGACACCTATACACAGGAACTAGAAAAAATTAACAATGGTATAAGAATAACATCGCTAAAAAATATGACGACGGTACATTTGAAATATATTACTCTAACAAAGTTGAAGACGCAAAAATAGCAACAGGAACATATCATATAACAGAAATGAATATGGAAAAGTTCGAGTTCAGAGTAAAAAACTTGAAAAAGGCAAGCAAGGAACTTGAAAAACTGAAAGACCTGTCAAAACTATTTAATCTAAGAAATCAGCAGTCTGAATTAGTAGATAAGATAATCAAATATACAGAAAAAAATAATAAACTACAACATAGACCAAGAGGACTAAAAAAATACTAAATAAGAGACAAGCAGTATACAAAATAAAAAGTATACTGCTTTTATTATAAAAAGTATTGACATTTTTAGATAAAATATGATATTATATGTATAGGAAAAAAATAACAAGAGGAGTTGATTAAGTATGGAAAGCAACACAATTAAAAAGAATTGAAAAAAAGTTATGAACAAGGAAGTAAAAGCCTTGTCAAAAGGAGAAGTGCATAAAGACCTTAAGTTTGGACTAAAAAAAGCAAAAATGAAGTATCTGACATCGCTAAAAAGATTAAAAGCCGTAAAAATACGAATATGGCACAAAGTATTCGTATGAGCCTAAAAGAAACCATAGCATTTAGCATTAACATAGCAGGAAACTTAATTGATAAAATAATATATATCCCTGACATTGGAAAAAGCATTTCTAAAAGCGTCGGCTATGGCAATATATGAGGAAGACATAAAAAAACATTGAAAAAAATCTATAAAATTTTGCCAAAACTTTGCCAAGATGTTTCATAAAAACATATAACTATTTGGTAATTACAGGAATAGAAAATATAGAAATAGTGCTTGAGCAAAAAAAGGCTATACAGTAAAAAAATGACTACAATACAATAAAGGCTACGGCAAGTAAAAAAATCTGAAACAGTAAACATAACAAAGGCACTTATGCTATATAGCATATCAAAAAAAGCCTTTGACAAGGACTTTGAATATTCAGTAAAAGACACAAACTCAAAAATAATAGAAGAAATCAAAAATGGGATAGAAAAGTTCATAATTAACAAAAAGCAATACTAAAAACGAGAATAATAGCTTAAACCAGTAATCAGCCTATCACCAATAAAAGGTGGTGGGCTTTTTTTCATACCCTTAAGTAAAGACAAAAGCAAGTCTGAAATAAAAAAGTCAAGCAAGAAAAGCAGTTCACAGTTTTATAAAACCAGCACAAAAAAATAAAGCATATCACAAAAAAAGAGTTGACAAAATAGTCAAAATATGATATACTAAATAATGTAAGGGGGGATAATAAAAAAGGAGTTGATTAAGAAATGGAATACATAAGAGGGCTTGTGCAAGGAAGACACGAAATACAGCAAGTTGCAGAGTACATATTTAAAACTGCCCTTGACCCAGCGGACATAACTGGCATTAGAAGCCTTGCAAGAAAAAAAGCCTTGAGTTCCTGTCTAAAGGGGACAGCTTGACTGTATACGTTACTGGGCTTACAGTTGCACTTGTGGAAGTAATAAACATCTGCCACGAAAAAGGCGTAAGATTAACCCTTATGCACTTTGACAGAAATACAGGCTCATATTTCCCACAGGAAGTGCTGTAACTACAGTCTGCATAACTAATGCCTGTAAAACTGTTATGCAAAGGCTGTCTGAATAAAAAATTAAAATATAAATATAAATAAAGGAGATAACCGCTATGCTAAGCCAAGCCGAAAGAAACTTATTCAAGAAAGAAATCAAAAGTCTTCTAAACGAAGACTACGATATGGAGTTCTACGAACCATTATTCAAGGAGTTCAAGGACTACGATGTGGACGAAAGCATAATAAAGGAAATTATAAAGATAGAAGCTGGGGACGTAAAAAAAGAAACACTGAGCCTTTGCAAAAGCAACTATAAAATAATGTTTTCAGTAAACAATAAGTTCTCATTCAAAATAGAAAACCTTGACACAGGGTATACCCAAGACCTGGTAGAGTTTGAGGAAATTCTGCAAAGAATGATACGCCTAGGCAATAATCAAAAAAAGGTATTAATAGACCTTGCATTGCAGGTAAACTCTATTGCAAGCATGATGTATCTGATATACCTTAAGATACATACGTTGCACGTCGACAATTTTTCATTATGTATGTGGAAAAACTTCGTAAATTAAAAGCAGAAGCCAGTGAGATTAAAAAGCAAGTAAAAGCCAAGTTAATAAAATTGTTAAAAGCCTATAATCATATTGCATATAGGCTTTTTTTATTCCCTGTGTAAGAAAAACAGGATAAGGAAATGTCTTTACAAAGGGGAAATACGAACATATAATCAAATATTCATATATTCATATAACCAATGGATAACTCAAGAATTGATATAAAATATATAAACATTCTTTAAAAAAAGTGTTGACAAAAAAAGTCAAAATATGATATTATATATACAGGAAAAAGAAAAAAACAGACTAAAGAAAAGGCGGTAACGAAAAATGACAGAATTACAGTATTATCAAGAACTAGGGACAATTATAGGAAAAGAATTATCTAATATACAGGAGTACGAAGTGCTAAACTATTACGGCACAAATTTTATGTACAGTGAGATAGAAGACCTTGCGGACTTCATACGTGGCACATACCAGGCGGACTATGACTACCAGTTCACAATTATGGGGGAAATACCTGAAAATGGCGAAGTTACTACGTTCAATGTCGACCTTAACGTGAACCTGAAAACTCTTAAATTTGAAATGCCTAAAACAGATAAATATTCAAAATATGTGCAAGGCATAATAAAAGATGTTACAGACTTCATAAAATCTTTTGTGAGATTTATGCTTCAAAGGTTCACAAAAGAGTTCATTGAACTTACAAAAGAGTTTTGCAGCAAGTTACAGGAACTCGGCTACAAGGTATGCGACAAGAAAAACTTAGTAACGGCAGAAAAAAGCAATCTGCATACCTACATCTACTGGGCAGACCTTTGGGAACGTGTGATGTATGACAACTACCTTATAGGGTGGTTCGTTCCAGTAAACAAGGATAAGCCGCTGGACAAGGTAAACATAGAAAAAAACAGGAAAAATAAAGTGAAAGATTTGTTTGAAGAAACTGTCAAGCCTTTATATGGATAAAATACTGACACTTTACCTAAGCCCAGTACAAATATAGTTAATCACTCTAAAGCATAAATATTGAAAAGCCAGTATCATAAAAACTACTGGCTTTTTTTTGGCTTGACAAAGCAGACAGTATATGATAGAATTAATTATAGCAAATAAATCGCAAAGTTACGTGCTTCGGCACGTATTTTTTTTATTATGCTCAAAAACAGAATAAAAACGGAATATATATGGGGTATATACAATGTATATACGAAACAGTATAAATACAAAGTAAATACAATGTAAATACAATATAAATACAATGTAAATACAAAATAGATACAATATATATACCAAAAAGGTAAAAGCACAGACAAATTCAGCCTTTACAAAAAGGGAAACGAAAAAGCGGCTTGATTTTATATGATAAAAATCAAGATTTCAGTAAATTATATAAATTAGGCATATAAGCATAATCTTAACAGGACATATCTTCAAAACTAAAAGTCCCTGAGTAGGAAAAAACGAAAATAAGCCGTTTTAAGAGCATACAACGATAAAGGCATACTCACATAAGGCTAACACCAGTTAAGCGTCTCAGAATTGACGTAAGCAGCCTTAGAATTAAAAAACTAGGACATGCGGATGTGGATTATATCATAGTGAAAATAAAAAAAGGCTGACATAGTATCAGCCTAACATTATAAACCCTGGAATGTATTTCTTATAACATCTTAATAAAGACCTTGTCAATTTTCAAGTTGTCAACTCCCCTTATGACATCGCTTAGCATACGGCAAGCGTCCTTTAAGTAAATATCCATAACGGCAGGTCTTCCTGCTTCGGTTACGGCTTGGGCGCCGTTTATGTTTGAATAGTATATGTATCTGTTGTCGGCAACCTTTTTTATATAGTAGTCGCTTCCGTATTTATCAAACCACTTGTCAAGGTCGCTATGCCTAAACACATACGCCTTTGATGACGTCAAGTCCAATAAGTTATGCAAGTCCTTTTTGGAAAGCTCGTAGAATATGCCGTCCTTGACATCTTCGTATGAAAGTTCATCTTTTAAGTAATAGATAAACAAATGCTTATACTTGTCGCTTATAACGTCAAAATCGCTGTCAAATCTTTTGTTTTCATAAAATCTAATCATAATTAGTCACTCCCTGTAAATCTTTTATCTTTATAATTAATTGTATCACATTTTTATACAAAAAGTCAATTAATTTTAAATTAAAAATAATTTATGGTATCAGATATAACTGACAAAAAAACAGGAAAGCAGTAAAAAAATATAAGATGTAACTGACATAAAAATACATAAAAAAACAACAGTCCGTACAAAAATACCTTAGTAAAAAGCAGGACGCCTAGACAAAGCCAAATCCGTGAAAATAATATAAAAAATGTTTAAAATATTTAAAAAAATAAGTGTTGACTAATAACAGAAAAATGTGCTATAATAATGGAGTAATGGGAAAGAAAATAATAACTAGGGAGTGATTAAGTATGATTAGATTAAACAACAAAGGAAGAAAAGCGGCTAAAAAATTGGGGATAGTAACAGCAATAATAGTAGGACTTTGCTTTGCTGGTACTATAAGAACCAAGTCATTTGCCACAAATAATAACAAACATAATAGCAAGTCAGAATGTGAAATCATACAGACACCTGACTGGCTTGTAAACTCTATGATTAAACAGCAAAATTTCAGCCTTGCATTAAAGGTGCTAAAGGAAAATGGCTTTGGGGAAGACGGGGAACTTGCTTATAAACTTGCCAATCTCGTAACTAGAGAAAGTTACGAGTACAAAAAATTCATAACAGAAAACCCAAACGCTTGGCAGACACAAGGCGAAGACAACAGCGACTACGACTACGAAAACAACATACCGTTTCTAGCATACCCTAAAGGCACAACAGACTGCGAAATGCCAAAGGAAGTGTTTGAAAAAAAACTTGATGTAAAACTGCTAAATATGATTGAAGCAGAAAGAAAAAAAGGTAAATCATTGCTATAACAGAAGAACAGGCATATAAAAAGCCTGTTTTTATTGCACCAAAAAAAGGGGAATATCTTTTTATAGTGAAGTTCTGCCGCTTACCGAATGTCTTTGTTTAACCAAAGGCGGTTCTAAATATTTTTAAAGATTTTATAATAAAAGTATTGACATTTGATATAATATATGATATACTAATAGTGTAAAAAATAAAGAAATAGAAAGAGGTATTAGAAATGAAAAAAATGATTTTAACTGGAATACTGGCGTTAAGCCTAGTTGGATTTGCAAAGACAGGTAAATGCGTAGCACTAAAAAAGCCTGACTGGTTCATTCAGGAAGTAATGGACAAGCAGAACTTCAAATTAACTTTATGGCATTTGGAGCGAAGCGGCATAAAGTATAGTCAGACCGACGCCATAAACCTTGCAAACCTTGTAAGCAGGGAAAGCGACGAGTACAAATGGTATGTAAACAAGGACAAGAAGTATTCAGGCACTCAAGGCTTCGAGGTGCTGCTTAAAGGCACACGTGCCTGCGGAATAAAAGCGGAAATATTTGAAAAAGGCGTTGACAAGGTAATCCTTGAAGACATCAACAAGCGTGGAAATGAACATCCTTTGGTACTGCACGACTAAATTAACAGCATAAAATTAAATTAATAATAACATAAGACTAAAGCCAGCATTTATTTATGCTGGCTTTTTCAGGCTCAACGGCATATCCTTGATGTAACAAGTGTATAATTTTCACAATTATTATCGGACATAGAATATCAGACATAAGACATAAAAAAATAAAGCCAGCGTTTAGTTATGCTGGCTTTTTATTGCTTTTATGTCTAAATTTCTTTACTGCTTTGCGTCACAGTCATATATGTTAATCGCATAGTATCAAAAATCTATGTATAAATATGACACAGATTAAGTTTATAGATAAAAAAATATTATAATTATATAATATTATTTCATATTGGCTGTACTACTCAGCCACCATATTAGTATGTTCTTACGGCTATACTAACTTGCTTGTGAATATATTTTTAAATTTTAAATATTCGTCGACATTAACATTTACTTATCCTTTACATCATTGACTGTAAGGTCAATCTTTAATATGTCGCATACAGACTTAAGGTTAGCCACATACTCGTCAAGGTCATAAGGACAGGCTACAACCTGAGTACCTTTTGAGTTCATAGGAATATACAATACCTGGTTGCTACCTAGGTAGAACTTGTCGATGTTCTTGTCGATTGCGACATTTGAAATTCTGATTGAAGCGCTAGGCTCGATTTCAGAATTAATAGTAAACACACGTGACTTTCTATGCACGTTGAATATAATTGAATTTTTCATTATAAAACACCTTCCTTCTTACTGTCATAGTTTCTAACGAACCCTTTGTTATTGTCAAAGAACTCGTCCTCAAAGTTTCGCTTAATCTTGGGAAAAAGAGTAAACGCAATGCCTGCGTGACCTTCAACTGGTATGCTCTCGTTATTAACGGGGTTACGACCAGCCCGTGGCTTTCTGTATGAAGCGTGAAACTTCCCTTGAGTAGCAAATCTAACCTCTCTATTATTGGCACATTCCTCCCAAATAATATCAAAAACAATTTTAAGTATACGTTCGGTGTCGGCAAGGGACAGTTCAACTTTCTTAAGTTCATTTGCCCTTGCGTTCACCTCCCTTATTAATTCGTTGTTGTCCATAAATAAAAGTCCTTTCCTTTTAAGATTTTTTAAAAACGGCTGCTAAAAAATGATTAAAGCAGCCGTAAAAAATATTGTTACACTAATTTAATTAGAACTCCGTGTCAACGTACCCGTCAGCCGCACCGTTTTCATTTTCAGCCTTTTCAGCCTTCGCTTCGTCACGCTGAGCCTTAAGTTCAGCTTCCCTTTTTTCGTACCACGCTTCGTAGTCGTCAGCTCCAGCATACTCAGTCTCATCTACTACAGCAGAATTTGCATTTGCAATTCTGCTTTCAACCCAGTTCTTGAAATACTCAACCTGTGAAGCCGCAGTCTTCTGATTTTCCTCATACTTCTCTTGAGAAAATTCTCCAGTGTCACGGTCAATGTGACGTCTGTGATTTTTGCTTGCAAGATTTTTAATATGATGTTCGCAGATGTCATTTACGAAATCCTCAGTAAGGTATCTTAGCGGAACTGAATATGCTCCGTCTTCAATTCCGTGCATTGCAAAAAGTTCACGGTTCTTTGGAACGTCTAACAGGTTGTTGTTATATCCAAAGAAGCTGATAAAACTTTGAGAAGTTCTTAATAATTGTTGCTGGAAGTTTCTTTCAGATTTTAGCACGTCGCTTACTTTCTTTCCGATAATTTCAAGCATAGTAGGAACTAGCAAATAGTTTCTGGCGTTATCGCCTGACCCAAGATTTATGTTTGGAAATTCAGGTATTCTAGCCTGAACTTCTTTTATGATTTCATCAGGCAGTACCGAAAAGTTTTCTGTTGAAAACTGACCTACGTACGCCAAGTATGAGTTAGGCAATGAGTTGCTTGTAAATAAACTTTTAATAAGTGCAACTACTAAATGCTGAGAGTATCTTTCACTTTCAGGAATAGGTATCATATTGCCGTCACATTCCATTTTTCCGTTAAAGCTGCTTCTGCTTGCAGCTTCCACTACAGTTGTGAAAACTCTTTCAAACTGCCCGAAGGGAAACGCAAGAACCGATTGATATTCCAAATTAGATTTCATCTCACCGAAGCTGCTCCAACGGATAAGCGCTGATAGAAGCGGAAGCGACAGCCCTTCCTTTTCTCCTAATACGTCAGTCAGGACTTTTACAAAGTCAATCAGCTGAGTTTTTGCATAGTCAATCTTAAAAGACGCAACCCTGTCCGTAGGACTTGGCAGAAAGCCCTCAAGCTGTCCGCTTTCCCTTAATTTGTAAATCAAGTCCTGCGGTCTGTTAATGTTTCTAGCCTTTGAGTATGGCAATGATTTTGCAACGTTAGCTTTAATAATTTTCATAAAATTTTCCTCCTAGTTTATGCCGAAGCCGTACTAATATGCCGAAGCCAATTCTTTATGCCGAAGCCTTATTAATATGCCGAAGCCAATTTCAATTTTTAATCTTTATTCTAACTATATTATACACGACATTCAAAAAAAAGTCAATAGCAAAAGGGTTTAAATTTGAAAAAAAAAATTAGCGAAAATCAGATGTAAAAAGTGAACTAAAAAAGCCTTAAGCACAGCCAAAAAAAGTGCAAGTGCTAGGCTTTTTATGAAGGTAAATTTTAATGACCTGTAGTGAAAAATATTTTTTTCACGTCGCCACAAAAATTTAATAAATGAGAATTACATTTTGCAACTTACAAAAATGTGCAAAAATATAATAGAATATAGACAAATCCATAATGAAATATTTTAGCTTGTCAACGAGATAATTATACCACAAGGAAGACAATAAATCAAGGAAAAAGTTATGTGAGAAAAAAAGCAGATAAGAGAGACGCAAAAAAATAAAAATAAGAATGAAGTAAAAAAAGAAAAATAAGAGCAAACTAAAAAAAGAAAAACAATAGTAAAAGCAAAAAAATGAAATAATAAAAGTATTTACGGTTTTATATACAGCATGATTATAGATATATTTTGTATAGATATATTTTTGTCAAAGGTCAAAAAACAAGGCGAAGCATTAAAGCTCCGCCTAAAAAAAGAAAAAAACAAACTTAACCGCAAAGACGATTAAATTTTTAAGAAAAAAATTACAGTCAAAAAATGACTACATCAATTTTAAGTATTGTAAAATTTCACAACTAAATAATATCACAAAAAAATTTAAAATGTCAATGAAAAAAATCATATAAAAAGCGACAGATAAAAAAAGCCTGAACCAAGGATAAATATTTAATAAAAAGTAATGTTAAATATTTAATAAAAAAATTTTTATAACGGCATGAAAAAAATTACACCAGTTCAGTCACTATTGCTGAAAAAAATAAAAAGGCACTTAGCGATAGAAATGTAGAGTGGAAAAAAATAAAAAAATACGGCACATAGAACATCAGTTCAATACATAATTGACTTCTCAAAAAATAAAAATGTAATTAGCGGCAGAAACTTAGATTGGAAATATAAAAAAAGTACGACATCTTGACAAACAATTTAATAGAGGATTGACTTCTCAAAAAGAAGTAGGCTGACTGGGAGAAATTTATTCTAAAAAGAATAAAAAAATACGGCAGTAGAACAGTGAATTTCATAAAAAAATACTGGAAAAAAATAAAAATGCAATTAGCGGCAGAAATTTAGATTGGAAAATATAAAAAAAGTACGACATCCTGACAAACAATTTAATAGAGGATTGCTGGAAAAAAAGAAGTGGTGTGACAGATAGAAATTTAGATTAGAAATAGAAAAATAGCAAGGCTTAGCCTACAATAAATTTTAAGCGAAATCTTGCAGTGACTTGCGTCAAGCAAAAGGCTCACAAGACAACGTAAACAACTAATGAAAATATAGCAAAAAGGATATTGTCGGACATAAAAAAAGTAAGAAAAAAAGACCTAAAAGTTTATGAAAGTTATGATAAATATTATATGGCAAGAATTATTCAGCAAAAAGGTTCATAAATATGAAAGAATGTGTGGAAAATAAAGCGTATATAAGCGGATTAATATTAAAAACAGTCTGATTTTTTAATGAGAACATATAGGAAACTTGATAAGATTAGCAAAGGAACACGAAAAAGAAACATCTAAGGTGGCTATTATACAATATACCCTTATAAATAGCCCCTAAAAACAGGTAAAAAGAGAGGGGTAATAAAAGGTTATATTTGACAATAAGCCTGAAAGCAGGTATAATTAAATAGAAGATAAGAAAATAAAGGAAAGGAGACAAATCGGACATGAGATTTAGAAGCATACTTGCAGGTATATGTGTTATAATGGGGATAAGTATAGCAATAGGACTAGCTTCTTCAGTATGGGACAAAGAACCTAAAGCTGAAAAGGCGAAGTACGATAAGAGAACGAGGTACATGCTAAAGACATTTGACAAGACATACTGCGTAGACAGCTACACAGTAAGGAATGGGGTAGTAGAAATAAGAGAGGGGAAAAACGCAAAGCAGTATAACGAAACTGACATAGAAATACAGAAAGGCTGCGATAAATAAAGGAGATATAAAATGAAGATAGACTTTAAGAAAATATGCGACATAAAATTATGGAAAAGCGAATGGGAAAAAGCGACAAACGAGCAGAAGATAGATGTATTAAGAATAGTCCGAACAGGAGCAATAGTGATACAAATGCTACAGCTTTTTGCAGGATTTTTTCTGATACACACAAAGATACTAGCACTCATAATAGCAGGGCTGACAGTATATGAAATGTACATCATCGAAAAGGAATACAAGGCTCACAGAATAGACAAGAGCAGACGAAACATCTTCCAATTTTTTTAAACTTGGTGATAGTTATTCTGATGTACATACTGTAAACTAGACCCAAGTGTAAAAGAGGAGACTTCTTGCTATAGACTTTTAAAATTTCTATTGACAAAAAAACATAACAGTATAGTATAATCTCAAATGACAAAAAAATTTTCAAATTATTAAAAATTTCATTTTAAAGATTTTAGAAAAATACCGTCTTATGTTAAGTAGCATACAGGCGGCATTTTTTTATTTTTTTGAAAGCGTAAAAAAATTTTAAGTGAAAAAAAGATAAAAAGTTGCCAAAGCAGAACACACTATAAAACTTTGACATTTTACTGAAAATATGATATAATATAGGCAGAAAAACAAACAAACTTAACCAAAGGAGAAACATATTATGGAAGATGAAAAAGAAAGCATTAGAGGAGCTAAAAAGCATTAAAAAAACTAAACTAAGTTGTCTAGCAGAACACATCTTTGACTACGAAGATACATCAAATCAAAGCACATTAATAAGCATAATAGAAATGCTTGACAAAGTTGGAGAATATACTGACAAAAAAGAAAAGAAAAAATATACAGAATACAGAAGCGAAACAGGGCGGAAATTTCAAGTAATTGAAAATGAAGCAGAATATCCTGGACTAGATGTAAAAAGTAATAGAAATCTAAAAAATATAAAGTTCCAGCATAAAAAAATGTGCTGGGATTTTTATTTTGCAGAGTAAAAAAACTAAAAATCGTAACAAAGTTTTTTTTACAAAGGAAAAAAATTATATATAATCAAAGCACATCACAAAAAAATAGTTACAGAAACTGTAAAAAAATACAGGCGAAAAAAATTATCATATAATTTGAAGCCAAGACACCAAATACATCAGGACATTGGCATGCAATGTTATAAGCGAAATTTATAAAAAGATAGGTACAGAAAAAGCGAACATTGTCATACAATGTGAGCAGGGGCATTTTCTAATTTTTTTGGAAAAAGTCACGGTCTAAAAATAGCATAAAAAAATATCCTGCAACGATTAGTCACAGGGACATTTTTCTAAAATTTTATTTATTATCTAAATGTTTTTGGTACAAAGCGTTCATAATAGATTTTTCAAAATTTCTTTTAAAGTTTGCAATGTCAATGATTGGGTACGGCACATCAAGTTCGTAGTTTAATTTAACTGCGAAATAAATAATTGTTTCATAAATTAAATTCAACGGAACTTGCGGACTGTCATACGGCAGGGTCGCAATAAAAAAATCTCTCATACGGCTTACCGTAAACGAAGATATAAGCGACAAGTCACGGTGGACTAAACAGTTGACAGGCTTGTCATATTTAATAGACATAGGTTCGTAAAGTCTATTGATGTAGGCAGGGAAACGAGTGTTACCAGCCATTGATACAGAGAGCATATGTGCCAGTTCTCGTATCGTAATTTTTTTAGAGGGCATGCTCCCAAAGAACTGTGACATTGCAGGTGTCACGAATGTTAAAAAGTCGGTCATAAAAACTCTAACATTTCATCGCTTTTTAATTTCTAATTCTGTTTTAAAATTGTTCATACTTAATCACTCCTAAGATTTTATTTTTTTACTCTTTTAACTCCCCTAAAAGCAACTCCTACAATGCTTTTAAGCATTGCAAGAGATTTACGAAAATCCACGGCGCATTGCATTGTTATGCTTTTGCGAAAAAAAGTATCTGCGTGTATGAGCAACTAAATTTTTAAACAAGTAACGGTTATTCTTATTTGGATTTATTCTTTCATAAAAGATAAAAAAACATACAAATGCTTCATCAAACCAACTACTGTTCATTTCAATGGCTATTCTGTATTTTTTTACTTAGTTCTAACAATAAATCTAAATCGCTATTAGACAAATCTTTATATAAATCTGTCATTCCATAAATCTGAGACAGACTATACAGATTGTCTTTGACAAACTTGTCAAATTTTACTTTCTTTTATACTTTTTCATAATGTACGCTCCTTATATTTGATTACACATATATAATAGCACATTTTTGACTAATATGTCAAATCTTTTTTACGTAGAAAAAACATTTTTTTCAGATATAAAAAAAGAAAAAAATGGCAGAATAAAAAAATATAAAAAAATAGAAGCAGACTTTGCATAAATTTTTTTGTTACAAAGGGACACATATTGTGGTGACTAAAAAGATTAAGCGTCAGACAAAAAGAGCGACCAGTTCTCATAGAAGTGGGAGCGGAAAAAGAAAAGAAAATTATATTAAAAAACATAAGGATTTGTCATACATATCCTGATTTTTTTGATATAATTTTTACATAATTCCGAGCATTTCTCATAGAAATGCGAGCGGCGATTTTTAGATTTTTTTGGACTTGAAAAAGTGCAAACAGAACTAAAAATCAGGAATAAAAAAGAGACAATCTTGCGGCAAGACTGTCTCAATTTTTTATGATATTAACGTTCTTTCACAGTATCGTGATAAGTTCTAAGGCAACGTTCAAAGTCTGAATAAGTAGGTATCAGGCTGTCACAGAAAAATAAGATAAATTCGTAAACGAAATTTGATACGGTCTTCTCAAAATTATCAAACTCGAAGACATAAGTATCTATATGTTTTTGCAAATTATTTTCAGGATTTGTAGCACAAAGGTATACAAAATCCTTAAAAAATTCCTGCGGCAACGTTAAATCGACAAATCCGCCGTAATTGTAAACTCCGTTTATAAATTTACAATACTGGTCTGCTGGAACTTGATTAGCCAAGTCGCTCATATACTTGGCAAATCTAGCCGCTAAATTTATATCACGGACATCTTTAGTTGCTGCAAAGATGTCAAGTACAGGCTGAAGTATATCAAGCCCTCTTTTTCTAAGTTCAACGTTGAATGTTTCAACATTGGCAAAATTTCTACTTGTCATAGTAAATCTCTCCCTAATATTTGATTTCCCCCACCTCTCAATAATGATTATACCACATTTTATACAAAAGGTCAATATTTTTTTAAAAAAATATTTTTTTGATATTTAATAAAAATGTATTGACAAAAAAATATAAAATATGGTATTATTAATAATGTAAGGGTATTCCATAAACAAAAAATGGAAAACCTCTCTTGTATATTTGATTTGATACAAGGGCAGGATATATACGATATTCTGTCCTTTTTAAATATAAAAAATTTTAACATTAAGTATTGACATTTGATATAAAATGTTATATAATTAATAGTGGAAATCAAATATCAAAGGAGAAAAAATATGAAAAACTTAAACCTAGAATGTGAAAAAATTGCAAAGATGTGTGAAGCACTAAAATGCGACACATCGAACAAAAAACTGGAAACAGAAGTATTAGAACGCATAAGCGAAATAAACCAATACTGCATAGAGCAAAAAACTCTGCCAAGCAAAAAAGAAACATCAAAAATTAAAACAGTCGGTAAACTGTTACCAAAGTGCAATAAAGCACTAGCCAAACAGTTTACAAGATTTATCCTAATAGAACATAGCATAAACATATATAAAGCCAGTTAAGAAAAATAAAGCGAGTATAGAAAATACTTGCTTTTTTTTATTTATAAACCGATGTGGAGTTAGTCCCTCAAACATAGCATAAATACACATATTTAATACGTTGTAAAAAATTTTTGAAAAAAACTTAAAAATTTTTTTGTAAAAAAAGTGTTGACAAAAAAAGTCAAAAATATGATATTATATATAATGTCAGGGGGGGTTGACAAAGAGGGGGTTAGAGGAAATCAAATATATAAGGAGCGTGGCGGATATGCTAAACACTATTACAATCATGGGAAGACTTGTAAAGGAAGTAGAAACAAAAACATTTGGAGACAAACAAGTGGTACAAGGTACTATTGCTTGTCAAAAGGATAAAGACACTTGCAATTTTATTCCATTCAAGGCTTGGGATAAAGTGGCAGGAGTAATAGAAAAATATGTAAACAAGGGAGACAGATTTATAATAAACGGTAGCCTTGAAGTATACAACTATACTGACAAGAGCGGAAACAAGACAAGTTTTACATACGTAAATGTAAAAAATGTTGAACTTGTTGAAAGCAAAAAAACAAATAACACAGTACAAGACGATGACAACGATGTAGATGTACCATTTTAAATAAATAAATAACTAAGTCAGTCGGAAACAACCGACTGGCTTTTTTTATTGATATAATATCCACATCGAAGGACACGGCTCAAACCTATAAGGGGCTAAGATACTCAAACGAAGTTGCAAAACTTAGGAAAAGCCAAAAGGAAAGCCCCTAGAAAAACTTGTTTTTACAAAGGGAAGCGTAACTGTGTGCGAAGTGTACAACAAAATGTACATCAGATATATTGGAAGCGGTAAATAAAAGCGCAGAATGAAGCCGTGAGAATGTGCGTGAAAAAACTATATTGTCATACAATATAATTTTTTGCGTGCAGTCTTATGGATTTATTACGGAGCGTAAGAAAGCGTAGAATAAAAAGGCATAAAATATGGGAGAAAATGCAAAATTCTCATAGAATTTGGGATTTTTTCACAGATTTTATGAATTTTTGTTACGGAGCATAAAAAAAGAAAGGAAAAATACAAATAAGTTATCATATAACTTGTTTGGATTTTCTCACATTTTTGACGGCACATTTATTAAAAATATGATTAAAAAAATACTGGAAAAAAAGGCTCTTATTAAAATAAGATTAAAAAAATGTAGAGCGACCAAAAAAAGCATTAAAAACACAATTAAAAGATTAACATAACATTAAGAAAAAAATTGTAAAAAAATATTTAAAATTTTTTTCTTCTAAAAAGTGTTGACATATTAGTCAAAAATGTGATATTATATATAGTGTCAGGGGGGGGTTAATCGAGACAAGGGGAGTTAATTGAAACAAATCAAATATATTTAAAGGAGATGTTTCAAAATGGGAAAATGGACAAATTTCAAAAAAGAATTTAAGGAAGAAGTAAAAATGCTTTGGAAACCAGTTGTTGCGGGTACTGTGATAGCATTTATGGCAATAGGTGTAGCAACAGGAATTAAGGCGGCAACCAATGCCGTAGAAAATGCTTATAAGGATTTCAAAAAAGCCGAAAAAACATTAAATCCAAATGGAGTTAGACCAAAATTTTTAGACCGTGGAAAACCTACGTACACAGTAAAAAAAGCCGACTGGTACGTAAAGGAATGTATGCAAAAACAGAATTTATGGCTAACATACATTTATGCAGTCAGATACGGTGTAAACATTAATAGTGAACAACTTGAAAAACTTGCCAATCTCGTAACTAGAGAAAGTTATGAGTATAAAGCGACTGTGAGAAACTTCCCACAATCGTGGCAAACAACTGACCCAAAAAATAGTGTTCCATTTGAGACTGTTCCAGTCGGTACAGTTGCCAACGGAATACCAAAAGAAGTATTTGACAAAAAAATCGACATCTTAATAGTAGCCGACATCAATAGCCGTGTAATCGACCAAAACAAAAACGGTTGGCTAGTCCTACACGACTAGCCGACTGTAAAACTAGCCGACTGTAAAAGTCATTGTGGAAGCCCAAGAGCCGAAGCAATGGCTTTTTTTATTTATTGCAAGTTGTGTTTTTTTATTAATGCAGACCGCCAAAAAAGAAAAATTGGAAAAAAACTTCGTTTACACAGGGAAAATATTATCCCTTTGTAAGAAAAACTTCAATAAGAGTACATCATAATCTGTAATGGGATAAAGAAGCGAACGTAAAGAAATTATCATATAATTTTAGCGAGCGGCGAACGAAATTCTCATAGAATGTAGTGAGCAGAGAAAACACTTGTATATACAAATATAATAAAATGGCTACATAAACGGGCGGAATAAAAATAAAATATTATAAAAATTTATTTAAAAATAGATGTTGACTAATAAGTAAAAAAATATGCTATACTATATGAGTAAGGTAAAGGAGTGATAATATGGACAATACAATTACATATATCGACAGACAGAGAGACATCGAAATAGTCTTTGATAAAAAGACTAGGGAGATAATCTCGTGGTCTATGCCCTACTGGGAAGACAACGAGATTGAGGAGGAGTTCGCCTATGCAAGACTGGCAGTCTTCGGATAGGAGAGCAACTCCGTCTCTGTCGGACAATTAACAGTATCATATTTAGTATTTGCCAAAAAAACTTTTTAAAAAAACTTAAAAATTTTTTTAAAAAAAGTGTTGACAAATAAATGAAAATATGATATTATATATAATGTAGCGAGGGGGTTACAGGCTTCCGTGGAAAACGGCACTGGGAACATCACTTAGCACCGACTAAGTGAAGGCAGTACCAAGTGCTAAGGGAAGACTTGCCCCCAAGTGAGCAACTCGCCGCAGGGAGTGGCTCTAAGACCGCAAAAGGTCTGCTACACAAAAGAAGCCTAAGTGCTAATAAAAAGCATATGGTGAGCGGTCTGCGGAAAATTCCCAGCACGAAAGTGAGTGTTGCCAAGTTTCAGTATTTCCAACTGGGGCTTGGCAAGTGACGAGTGGGAGCAAGAAAGCATGACAGGACTAGAGGACTTTCTTGGCTGACGATGTGAGCGGTACAATCTGCCCTTTGTGGAGACCGCAGTCCTAAAGAGGGGAGCATATCAATCTTTCTGTGGAAGTTGATGTGCTTTGGGAGAAACAAGTCGGGTCTGCTTTACCACGCTGAAGACATCTTGAAATAACAGGTGTCTTTTTATTTCCTGTGTAAAAAGTATTAAAAGAATATTAAAAACGGCGGTCGCAGAAAAAAACCTTGCCCACACAGGAAAGACATTTGCTAAGAAGACACTCTATGAAAAGATAAAAGGAAAAGCAGGTATGACACGCACCACATTAGCCTGTAATGTGCGAAAAGGTTATCATATAATCTTTAAAAAAAGCCGAAAAGCGAGAAATTATCATATAATTTTGAGACTTCAAAGACTAAGGGCGAACAGGGCGATACCTTGTCCAAGCTGCAAAAAAATTGGATAATGTGAGCGATGTGAGCCGACAGGAGCATTAATTTCATAATTAATGCGAAAAAGGCGAGATTATCATATAATCGAGCCAAAAGCGACAGTTCCATAACTGGAGCGTATCTTTCCTTTTCCACACTTCTATATGAGTGGAGAAAAAAATGATAGGAATACGAAGTATGAATATCATTTCTCACGAAAAGCCGAACACCAAGCGGAGCGTTAAAATAAGGCGTCGCAGACGGGATTATGAAAAAAATAAGTTACATAAAAAGAATTGACTAATTAGATAAAAATATGCTATAATAAGGTATATAAAAAAGCATATAAAAAAAGAAAGAGGTATAAGAATATGGAAACAAAAAGTTGAAACAAAAAAATAACATTAGGAAAAAAATAAGAGGAGAAAAAATACAGAAAGAAGCATTTACATAAAAGCAACAATAAATGAGGATGTGATTATAATTAAACATAAACACATCATAATAGAGGGAATTGGAAAAATTTGATACAAAAAGCCACAGAAAAATATAATAATGGCAGAATTAAAAAAACATAATAACAGAATTAAAGAAAAAGCCTAGAGATTACATAAACATAGTAGAACTGCTAGAAAAAAATTAATTAATAATATATCTAAGAGCCAGGATATAAGACAGATAATAATAAAAACAGGCAAGTATATAAACTTTATATACTGCATAACAACATTCCTGGATATATTTAGAAAGCAAGATAAACAAATTGATATTGAGATAGACTATAACCACCCAATATCACATAAGTGGTTTGTCTTGATAGGCAAACACAAAATATATATGGAGCATAGTTTGTTTATAGACAGAGGGAGACAGTATCTTCGTATACACCACTAAAAGAAATTTACTGCGACAGAATAAACGAAGTTAGGGACAACTTCGAGACACTTCTGGAAGCAATACAGTAAGAACAATAAGAAAAATCAGCCTTTTTAGGCTGATTTTTTTATGGGAAAGCATACTGATGTAGGCTTGACAAGATGTGCTGTTTTTAACAGTACATCGCAAAAGGCGTTTGCTTTTATAAAGCAATAAGCCTGGCGAGGGAAATGTAATGACCGCACTTATTCTCCTTCCCACACTTCTATATGAGTGGAGAATAATGATGTGAATACGAAGTATGAACATCATTTCTCACGAAAAACCCAGCACCAAGCGGAGCGTTACAGTAAAAGCGTCGCAGACGAGACTATGATTAAATAATAAAATTTATAACAAAATTTGACATTTTTAAATAAAATGTGATAAAATAATATTAGAAAAATAAAAAGCAAGGGAGAGATTAAATATGGCATATACAGTTGAACTGTCAGGTACATCTGACAAATTAAAAACAATTATAGAAAGTGAACAATTAAAAACAAAAGACATCATTGAAACTATCACAGAACACCTAAGAAAATCTAATCAAATAAATCAAGTGATAGTAAATCTTGACAGCAGCGAAGACTTCAATAATCAAGTATCACACTTTAGAAGCCTAAAGAATAAAAAAGTAAGTCTTGAAATACAGCAAACAACAAGCCTTGATGATATACATTGCACATTTGGAAATGACAATAACGGCAATGAATTTGTATATTACAGGGAAAACAACATCATAATACATAAGAATGAACTATGCATAGTAGTTCAAACATTAGGATTTGCAGGATATATACAGATGAAAAAGACAATGGAACACTTTGAACAAATAACAGAAACTATATAAATAATCATAGTCAGCCGTAGCAGGCTGATTTTTTTATTGCAGGAAAATACAACATTGTATTACAAAAGGTAAAAATATTATCCTGAGTAAAAAGAAGTTTTAAGTTTTTGAGATTTAACCGCAAATGGCTCTAGGAAAGCTCAAGGCGATAAAGAAATGACGAGTAAGGTATAAAATATCAAAAAAATAAAAGAGGAACGTCTACGGGCTTAAAATTTCAAAAAAATTTAACAGATACTCTTATCAAATATTAAGCGGAACATATAAAAAAACTCAAAATTTAATAGATACGTTCATAAGAAATAACCTTTATCTTATAAAATATTCAAAAATTTAATAGATAGCGTTAATAAAACATAAAAAAATACGGCAAAAAAAGGTCGTTATCAGATAATAATATTTTTTTAATAATTTGCATGCCGTATCTTTTCAAAGGTTAGTTCCAAAAACGGAATTATTTAGTACCAATATAATTATAGCATAGAAAAAGATAAAATACAACTAATTTTATAAGCAGGGGAAATGCGAACATCATTGATGTGAAGCCAAAGCGAATATCTTTGATATGAAGCAAAAGAAATTGGCTTGTAGTCAATTTCAAAAGGAGCTTTAGGCATAAGGCATAAAGCGACATAAAGGGATTGACATATTGTCAATTCCGTGAGAACTGTAGAGCAGCGACGCCGAAGCGGAAATGTAATGCTCCGCACATCTTTTCCTTGCCACACTTAAATGAGTGGAGAACAATGATAAAAATGCGTAGTATTTATATCAGTTCTCACGAAAGGTGAGACGACCTGCGGAGCATTGAAAAGGCGTCGCAGACAGACAACCAAGCGTAAGCGTAAATAAAAAAATACAGCCAAGGGAATTAAGTTGGCTGTATTTGGATATTTATGTCAAACATATATTCAGAATACACCTATATTCAGAACATATATATCATATCATATAGAATAACTAAATGTCAAGCAGAAATTGAAAAAAAGCCAATAAAAAAATAACGTACAAGACGCTATATAAAAAGGGGAGAGACATCTTCTGCAAGATGTCCCTTTTAATTGAAAAAAACCAAGTATAAGTTTTCAATTTATTAAATGATTAAGTATGGTTTTTAGACCACATGAAGATTATACCATAATACAATAAAAAAATGCAAGTAAAAAATATTACAGTAAATATAAAAATAAGATGTGACTGTAAATATCACATCTTGAACATAATAAAAACATATAAATATGTTTCTTTAACCTAAAAAAATTTTATAGAAAGTTCGGTATTCTTAGACTTATACAAGTCTATGAAAACAACAGGACACAACTGGACTTGAACCAGTATTTTTTAATAAAATCTATCCGTAGAATGTCCACAAAAGTTGGCGGAACAATAAATTATTAGCCGCCAAAAAAATATGTAAAATAAGGACACGACTGGAATTGAACCAGTATTTTCTAAAAGTCTACCCACAATGCTGAACCAGAACTACAATACAACAATTAATTCAACAGTATTATGTATTTTCTAAAAGTCTACCAGCAATGCCGAACTAGCCTTTTTCAGTAAAACCTAACCATAGTATGTCCGCAAAGGTTGGCGGGATAGTGAAAAATCAGCCGCCAAAAAAATAGAAACTTATATATTTTTCTAAAGTAAAGTCTAAAAAAATATATTGAAAAAAAATTTAATCCAAATTCCACAAAAGCAAGAGGTATCATCGCCTTTATGAAACAAATGTTAATGTTGGTGCCTGACACAGGGGTCGAACCTGTACGGATTGCTCCACCAGTTCCTAAGACTGGCGTGTCTGCCCATTCCACCAGTCAGGCGTATCTCTAGTGAAGATGTCTTCGCTACTACCAAAAAGGATATAGTAAAAACTATGCTTTTCATTGCTATTCGCAAAGCAAAGGCATTGAGCGAAATGCCACATCTTCACACGCTCAAGCATATTATAGCACAAATATTAAAAAATGTCAACTAAAATAAATAAAAAATATTAAATAAAAACAGATTGGAAATTAGACAAAGGTATACATCAGCATAAATAAGAATAACTGACTTACAAAAAAATAAAATTACAATAAATTGCCTGAAAATCTAAAAAATAAAATACAAAAGCATAGGCGGAAGCAGTTAAGATTAGAAGTGCTGATTGGCGTTTGTTTTCCATTTTGTCGCCTAATACAAAATAGCCGTGCAAATTACATTTCAAAAATTTAATAAACCTTGAAATATGGCAAAGTAAACAAAATTATACCATGCAATTACGCAAAGCAAGTTAAAATATGAATAATTAAGCAAAAAAATTTTTTAATACAGCCTTTTACAGCAGTATTTTTAAAACATCTTATTTAATTATTGTTTGGAAAAGTGTTAAATTTTATAACCAGTTGCTTCCGATGTAGGTGGTCATCTCTACAAAGGTTAATCTATTTGTGGGGTCGCTAACAAGACACCAGCTGTATTTTACCTTGCTTGAAAATACAGTCCAAAACAAGCATTGATTTAAGTTAGCCACATATACATGATACAGCAGGCTATCGTCTGTATCGGACAATACTAATTGTGGTACTTATTGCCTAGCACCAGCCGTTTTATCTAGCTGAAAAATTCGGTCAAAACCAGCATTATATTTGGCATTTACATATCTAAGGCAGCCAGCCTTACGATAGTCTAAGACTGATTTATGGAGTTGCTTAGCAAACACCAGCAGTTTTAGCTTGCTCCAAAAACTGTCAAAACGAGCATAATTCTTTAAAAACCGAGTTGCGAGTTCGGGTTAATCTTTCAATTTTTACGGCTTTAAAATTCCCTAAACGATAGCCGCCACTTTGCCTTGCTTGAAATGTGGGAAAAAAGTCTTATCTATTTAATCTCTGCACCCGTTTAAATCGCTCACAGGCTCGTCTTAACTAAAATCTGGTCTTTGTCATTAATAAACGTTAAAGACGACCTGTATTCGCCGTATATGAAGCGTACAGCACCACCATTTGCATATCCCTAAGTAACAAATGTAATATTCAACTCGCAGCAGTTTATAACTTGTTTTATTTAATCCTGGATTAAAGCGTGACGTTATCTAACAGAACTTATTTATGGACAGGCAGTAGCTCAAGCTGACTTTGACTTTTTGCGAACTTCGTGCGCCTGATAATTGGTAAATACCGTCAATTCCGCACCAGCACCAGCTTTGTTATATTTATCTTCATTTGCTCTCCTTGTTGCGACCGCATAGTCTTTCCCGCCCTCGTTAAATTGCCGCAACGCCAACAGCGGACGCTCTAATCAATGACTTTATGTCAAAGGGGCAATAAGTCGGGCTAGGAAGCAAACCTTATGATAACAAAATACAGGCACACGATACGTAAATACCGATAGGTGTGTATGTCAGCTTTTCCTCTGCTCTGACACATACAGCTTAAATTACGCCAAGGCACTTGCACTTACAGGCTTGTCTTCTTGCTTGTATGCTATCGCCAGAGACAGTACCACCACTAAATCTTAAAAGTAAATCCGCAACGTCAATGCTCTCTTACTCCACAATCCGTCTAGTGCGACTAGACCCCTTACGTCTCCTGTATATCCTAATTACCAACTTATATTTGTCATCATAAAGCTCCCCATTCTATGGCAGCTCCATAAAAATTCTCCGTTCCAAGACCGTAACCATATTTCTGCTGTTTCTTCGGAAGATTTGGGAAGCAATCCCGTATATTGACCTGAACATAGCTGTCAACAATCAGTCCTTATGAAATAATTAAACGGTTCTTCATATATAGAATATTATACCACAAAAATTAGAAAAAAGCAATAAAAAATAGTGGAAAAATCCACTAAATTTCAATGTTTCTAAGCATTTTTATCATCTACGTTTACAAGCCTTCCACGTCCAATATCTCGAATACTTACAGACACTCTCCTATTGTCAGGAACGCTGTCAGGAATACGTGGCTCTTGCCCGTTAAAGGCAAACATTGTATTCCTGTATACCTTGGTAAGACCAGTCTTCTTTATAATTGCTGGGTTCACAGAAATAATCAAGGTGTTACCGTCACGGCGAGTGCTGGCAAGCCTGAACTCGCTCAAAAGCTCACAGGCGGACTTTATACGCTGACGTGTGCTGTGAAGCATTTGGGCAACAGCTGTATAAGTGCATACAATGTCATTTCCCTTGTCACACAGTCCACACAGTAAGTCAAATACACACCTAGCAAGTGGCGACACCTTGGACAATGTCAGAAGCACGGATGTATAGTCTGTGTTTACAGGATACCACTTGCGGTATTCAACAAACTTTCCCTGCCTTTCATTGTCCTGTACTTCCATATTTTCTTTAATCTCTAACATCATAAATTTATAACCTCCAAAAATATTTATTAATTTAAAAAATTTTTTTCAAAAAAATAATCACATCTCAAAAAAATTTTTTTATTTTTTTCAAAAAAATTTTTTCAAAAACTCAATAGTGGCACAAAAAAATTTTATATTTTTTTTCAAAAATTTTAAAAAAATTTTCAAAAAAACTTGTACCGCAATATAATTATTAAAAAAATTAAGATAAAATTATAAAAAATTAATTTATACAAATAGATAAAATTTTATAAAAACACATCAAAAATAAATGAATTACTTTTAAATACATCAAGCAAATACAGTATTCTAGAAGAGTGCAACTCTGTTGAGTGCAGACTATCCAAAAGAGTAGTGCCGAAGAGTAGTGCCGTGCAATTTAACATAGTAAATTGTGGACACAGCAAAAAATGAAACACTTTTGAATACATCAAGCAAATAACGTATTCTATCGGCACATAGTTCATTTTTTTTTGTCGCATACCACAAAAATGAGCCTACGTATCGTGTATCTCTCGTAATAATGCTGGTAGTTGCAATGAATACCAGCACAGTACCGTGATGACTACGCCACACAATGCTCCAAAAATGCTTTCAACTGCTTATTGTACGGGCTTTAGAGTGCAATCTGCTCGGAGAGTGCCGCTCTATTCTATACTCCGCCCCCCGCCGCCGACGCTGAGTTAATAAACCGAAGGGGGGAGGGGAGGGAAAAAAAGAAAAATTCAAAAGAATTTAACTTCCTTAAAAATATTTTAGCACAAAAAGAAAAATTTCAAGAAAAATAGACAGTGGAAAGATTTGAAGAATTAAACTTTAGAAGATATAAAGACTTGAAATTTGTTTTGTATTGGTAAATAAATAGCTTAAACTTAAAAATAAGTCTAAAAGAATTTTTTTCTAAAAAGAAAAACAAGTCTAAAAATGCTATGTTGCTTAAATGCTAAGTTAAAGAAAAAAATATCGCCCAGCGAAAAATTAAAAGTGCTTTGCCATTGCGACGAACCGTTAAGGGAGGAGCAATGGCAAGAGTAGCAGCTTTCTAATTTATTTTCCGTAGAGTGATGTAGCATATTCCTGAAAAATTTTTTTCAGTCTAAAAAAATTTATAATTTGACTTAATACTTAAAAAGAACAAATCTTTTTCAAATAAGTATCTTAACTTAATTTTTAGGCTAAAAAGATGTATTCTAAAAAGAAAAAAATAAGTCTAAAAATGTTATGTTGCTTAAATGCTAAATTAAGGAAAAAGTATCGCTCAGCATTAAAAAGTGCTTTTGCCGTTGCGACGAACCGTTAAGGGAGGAGCAATGGCAAGAGTAGCAACTTTTCTAATTTATTTTTCGTAGGGTGATTTAGAAATATTCGAGATTTTAATTAGAGATTTAAACTTATAATTTTTAATTGACACATCTTAATCTTTAATTATTTATGAAATAAAAAAACATTTTTTTAAAAAATAATTACATATTATTTTTTTAAAAAAATTAAAAATAGAATTATGTTATGTCTTATATTTAAGAATTTTTTTAGATAAATTATTTCTATGAAATCTATATACGCACTAACGAAAGCTGCTGAAAATTTTTATGACTTTTGCACTCTCCTTCCTTGGCGGTGCGTCGAGTGCAAAGCAAAAATCTTTCACACTTTCCCCGTGCTTTTCTTTTTCCAAATCTAGCATTTAACAAAAGTTTTCTTTTTCTGTTATAAAAAGCATTAGGACTTGTTTTTAAGAAAAATTAAGTCCTAATATCTTATTTCTTCTTTTTAACAAAACTTCCTTATTTTATTTTCTTGAATAAAACTTCTGTCTATTTTTCTTGAAATTTTTTTCTTTTTGTGCTAAAAATATTTTTAAGGAAGTTAAATTCTTTTTGAATTTTTCTTTTTCCCTCCTCCCCCTTCGGTTTATTAACTCAGCGTCGGCGGCGGGGGCGGAGTATAGAATAGAGCGGCACTCTCGAGCAGATTGCACTCTAAAGCCCGTACAATAAGCAGTTGAAAGCATTTTTGGAGCATTGTGTGGCGTAGTCATCACGGTACTGTGCTGGTATTCATTGCAACTACCAGCATTATTACGAGAGATACACGATACGTAGGCTCATTTTTGTGGTATGCGACATGAACTATGTGCCGATAGAATACGTTATTTGTGATGTATTCAAAAGTGTTTCATTTTTTTGCTGTGTCCACTAATTTACTATGTTAAATTGCACGGCACTACTCTTCAGCACTACTCTTTTGGATAGTCTGCACTCAACAGAGTTGCACTCTTCTAGAATACTGTATTTGCTTGATGTATTTAAAAAGTAATTCATTTTTTTGATGTTTTTATAAAATCTATTTGTATAAATTTTTTATATAATTTTATCTTAATAATAATTATATTGCGGTACAAGTTTTGAAATTTTTAAATTTTTGAAAAAAACTCAATTTGGTATGAAAAAATAAAATTTGATGTATTTTGAAAGGCCACAGAGTGTAAATGTACGGAGGTATAAATTTAT